>Ga0194075_1109_pt1 | contig 32877 bp, 31 predicted proteins | sample LauGreSBDMM110SN_4_FD_133645 | JGI IMG/M metagenome (GOLD analysis project Ga0194075, IMG submission 133645)
TTTGCATATTGGCTCCTGTGTTAAGTCGTTATTATAATTCGATTAGCGTGACTTTAAGTAACGCATAGCTTCAAAACTTCTACGCACTAAAATCACAATACATCCCCAATTTTATAGTAGGCATTTGCGCATGTCGACCAAAGTCGGGCACGTTCAGTACTTAGCCTCAATCAGGTCACAAAAAGTGTACAGCAAAATTAAGCTATCGAATAAATCCATTTAAACTAATGATTATTAACATTTTATTTTATTAAATTTGCATACGAAAAGTGAACAAAATTACCATTCTTACAAGCGTGCTAGAGCCTGCGCTTATAATTGTGATGGGAGCGATGGTAATGGCGATTGTCTTGGCTGTGATGTTGCCAATTATTCAGATCAATCAAATTATCCATTAAGGGCTTTTCACTCACTCAAGAAGCTCTTCTACCATTCTTAAAAGTTGCCCTTAGATGGTCGTCTGGTAATGTTGCAATTTGAACTTCCCACGGTTTTAAGACAGCTGGAAAAATAAGCTAAGCGTTACTTAAGGTAATGGTTACCCCCCAAAATTAGTCTTCTATAAAAAACAAACCCAATCCTTTGAAATCGAATACTAGTATTGGCTTTCAGCAATATTTTTGTGTTCAATTTATCTAAAAATATAGTGATTCTCCAAAACGAACCCAATTATTGCCAAGCACTTACTGGATATGGCTTACAGCGATATTTTTTATACCGGAAAACATTTCAAAACATGCTTTTTGCCAAACGAACCCAAATTTATTCTATGATCATCACTTTTTAGTTCGCCTGCTAAGCTCGCGTTTTCGCGTGATCTAATGTCATAATGCAGCATGAAAAGTACATTCCTTGCTTTAATAATCCTTAGTTCCTCATTGGTGGCTTTTGCTGCGAAGCCGCTTCCAGCTATTGATTCCAGTAAAGCGATCTATGTCGTGCCTGTTGAGCCTAACGTCAGTTATGACGATGTGATTACAAGTCTTAAAGTGATCTCTGAGGGCGTGAACTTTGTGAATCCTGCTAATTTTCCAATCGGTGAACACATGAAGTTAAGGGGGCAAGCGCCCGAAGGTGTGCTGGAAGTGCGTGCATTTTGTAACTTAGGCATGGGCGCTGAAATCATGCTCGATCATCCAGAGTTTGTCGTATTCGCCCCATGTCGTATTGGGATTTATGAGCAGAAAGGGCAACTTTACTTGGCGATTGATAGACCCACTTACGATTTAAAGAGCATTAAAAACCCAACGCCGCGTGCACAAAAAGCGGCGCAAGAATTAGAAAGCACCTTAATTCAGATTATTGATAAAGCCAGAAAAGGCGATATCTAGTTTCATTTCCCAGGTTGTCCATTGTTAAAAATCACTAAAGCTGGCTTTGCCGAATACACTGTTAATAAATCACGATTTATCGCGATCGCTGAGTATTGTGTGGATGAACGTGCGGTTGGCGCTTGTTTACGTAAATTGGCGAGTGAGCATCAAAGTGCGCATCACTTGGCTTATGCCTTCCGCTTAAAAACAGCGCAGGGTATAGTCCAGCGCTTTAGTGATGCGGGAGAGCCATCTGGCACTGCAGGCAAGCCCATCCTTCAGTTTCTTGAGGGGCGTGATGTCGTCAATGCGTGTGTCGGCGTGATTCGTTATTACGGCGGAATTAACTTGGGTACAGGTGGTTTGGCAAGAGCTTATGGCGGAACGGGTAGGTTAGCAATTGAAGATGCAACCATCGTGCCCTATGTAGAAATGAAGCAATTACAGTTGAAGTTAGATTGTAAAGAGCTAGATTACTTCACCCGTGAGCTTCTCAAAATTGATGGTGTGCTACTGGATAAGGCTTTTGGCGATGGGGTCACGGTTTTGGTGAGCTTGCCTGAGTCTAGCGTTGAGACTGTGTTGAAAAGGTTTGGATAGCAACAAGATGAAACAAAGGACGTGGAACAGCCCTTTGTTTTGCTGCTGATTAACCTACTTAAGCGCCAGGATTTTAAGCACCAGGATTTCACCCGTGCCATCATTGCCAATATCACCCGCAAAGCGTTGAACACGGGTTTGATTAATCTCTGCAAACTTGCTTGATAAGCCACTAAATGATTTAAACATTAAGCTTAAGAATGGCAGGGTATGCGTGCCGCAATCTTGAATGGTGGCGTGTAATTTAGGTGTTTTGGTGAGTAGGAGCGTGCCACGACGCATGCCATAGCCCACATATTCACCTACGTTACCCAGCACGCCAATGGTGCCAGCGAGCATACGGCTAGCGCAATAGCTACCCACGTTGCCTTCAATGAGGATAATGCCACGGCGCATTTGGTCACCAGTGCGTTCGCCCGCATTGCCTTTCACGATGACGGTGCCGCCTTTCATGCCTTTGCGTTCCCCAATAATGGCAGCGCCAAGATAGTCGCCTACATTGCCGTTGATTTGCAGGAGTCCGCCCGCCATGCCACTGGCTGCAAAGTCAGCAACGCTGCCGTTCACAGTGATGTTGCCTTGGCGCATTTGGAATGCTAAAAACGCCCCGGCATCGCCGTTGACGGTGACATGACCTGTTTTTAAGCCGCTACCGATGTAATCAATTTTGGCTGTGCTCTTATCAAATACAAGCGCATTGGTATCATCACCCGTAATAGTAAATGCTTCGTCGGCGCGAAGTTGTTGTTTGCCATACCACAATAAAGTGCTGGCAATATCAGCAGGGCTTTTATCAGCCAGTAAATCTGGTGAGAGCGGCGATACATCTAGTTTTTGTGCTAAATCTTTTTTAAGGGTGAAGGTTAAAGCGCTCATACTGACTCTCCGCTTAAACTTTTGTCATTCATGATCTCTCGCAAGTGGAATTGGAATTGACCTAATTTACCGCCATAGTTGCCAGCGGAAATACGTTTAATCCCATTTTCAGCACCTAGCTTGCATGCGGCTTCAATGCCAACATAAGTGGCTTTGCGGATGTCAGCATCGGTTAAGCCGTCAATCACAATCTCCATGACAGATTCAATATCCTCAGATAGTTGTGAATGGGTGAGGCCTTTTAGCGTTGGGCAGAAAGCATCGTTGGTTGAAGCAAACAGCGCTTTGTATTTAGAACCCACTTTAGAGCCAGAGCGAACTACGCCGCCGGGAAAGGGCATGATGACATTGGGAATTTTTCTCATGGCTTCAATCGCCGCTTCACAAGCTGCTAAGGCTTGTGGTTGAGAGGTTGCCAAGACCAAGAAGTTGCCACCACCCACTGCACGCACCATCCCGGTGGTTTCTTCGGTTATAAATTCACCATCCATCACTGGCACGCGCCAATAGCGCCTGCCGCCAAACTGTTTGGAGATTTGAAAGCCATCACCAAAGAAACGTAAGTTTTTACCAAGGTTGATACGCTCATTGCCTTCGATGCCTGAGAATGCGGCGGCAGTGGGGCAGGTGAGAATCGTTTGCCCCATGCGGTTTTCAAGTTGCTTCATGAGCACAGCGCTACCCATCGCAAACATTAAAACCGCAACGCCTGAACGACCATCAGGCGTTTCTTCTTGGCTAAGTTCGCGCTCAATGCCAGCTTCTACCCCACAACCAATCACTGAGGTTGCAAAGCCCGTCATTGCGTTTGCCGCGTGATAGGCCCATTTATGGTTTTGTGCCGTGATAATCACGCGCGTGCCGCGCATATTGAATGCTTCGGCAAAGGTGTCATCAATTTGTACGCCATTAATCATCATAGCGATTTCTCCCTGCGACCTTCACAGGCTTGCACCACAACGCCGCCGCGGCCGCCTTCTGCAATTTCATCACTGCTCACTTTGAAGTTTTCCATACTCATGGTGTGGTAAGTGTCAAAATATTGCTTAATGTCCTTTTCAATGCCACGGTCAAATTCCGGCTTAACCGTGTGTGTATGACCCCAAGTGACTTTCACTACTTGGCCGTCTTTAACAACAAGTTCACCGTCTTTAAACACATAATCAGGTTTTTCGAACATTTTTTCGCGGTCTGGATTATCCGAGTAAACGGTAATATCCGCACCTGCGCCAACGCCTAAATGACCTCTGTCATGCAAACCAACTAATCTGGCAGCTCCGGCACGGGTCATAATCGCGATCTCGTAAAGACTATATTCTCGATCAATGCTGTTTAAGGTGCTCATGGCTTGCGCATCAAGGTTGAGCTTGGTAAACATATCGTTGCGGAAGCTTTTGTCCATCAATAATCTAATTAGATGCGGGTAGCTAGTAAACGGCGCGCCATTGGGGTGGTCTGTTGTTAAGAATGTGCGCCAAGGGTCGTCACATAGCAAGAAAATCTCAAGTCCAATCGACCATTGCAGTGCATTCACAAAGTTTTTGTCTTTGTATTTAAATGGCACCACGCCACAACCTGAATCGCATTCAATATCCATGATGACGGATTTATTGGGGCTGGCTAACCCTGAATTAGCAAATTGGCGCATATTGTCGCCAGATGCCGTCACGGTTTGGTTGAACAAAATCTGACCAACATCTGCTGAGATATGTTTGTTCTTGTTCATCGCTTCGGCGATTTGCGCTGCGCCCGATGAAAACTTACGATCACCTTCTGTGCCATAGCTATGGAACTGAATGTGCGTTAAGTGAAGGGGGTAGCCTTCAGAAGCGCCCATGGTTTTAAGTGTGGTGTCCATGTTGCCTGGCACCCCTAAGTTATTAGCATGCACGTGTAATGGATGTGGCACGCCAAGTTCGTGAACCGCACGAGATAGGGCTTTTAACACCTCACGTGGCGTGACTTGGTAATGGACATTTTTCTCATCCAAATCTAATGCACGTTGGTTAAACTTAAATGCGCTAATGCCACCAGGATTTACCACTTTAATACCAATGGCCTGGGAGGCATGGATAATCCAAGCGACGTAATCATTGATCGCGTTTTGATCTTTCTTAGCAGTCAACATGCGCAGGAAGTAATCGTCACTTCCTATCATGGCGTAACCGCCTTTGTCGATGATAGGCGTGTCGCCCATTTCTAAGTGGGATTGACGTGCGTTAACAGGTGAGAGCGCAGGTTCAAATGCTGCTGTATAGCCCATCTCGGCGTAGCGATAACCTGTAGTGAAGGTAGAAGGCGCGGCATGTCCGCAACCAGAACGACATAAGTCGCTGTGCTGACTTGGGTCTGCGCGATGATCTTCAGGCAACATCATGCGAGCAATGTTGACTTTGCCACCGCCAATATGGGTATGCATATCAATCGCACCAGCCATCACCACTTTGTCTCTTAAATTGTAGGTTTGGTCTATGGTTTCATCATCACGTGGACGGCTCACAATCCGGCCATCGCGGATGTAAATATCCATCACTTTTCCATCAATTTGATGGGCGGGGTCGTAAACTTTGCCGCCGCTTAATTTAATCAACATGGTTTTGCTCTCTTCATATTCTTTGATAGCGCGGCTTCAATTGCGGCCATCACTTCACCCAAGCTCGGCAATGCGCTTTCGCGTAATTTACCAAGCGGTAAGCTCACTGAGCTATCAATACGAAACATCGTGCCTGTGTTGTCTATGCCTGAAGTGCTGACGGGGATAAATACATCCGCATCATTTCCTTGCATGTTGGCATGCCCAATCACAATCTTTGGAATGTTCACATTAGGTGGCGTTTTGTCAGGGTTAAATTCACTTATCCAAACCAAGGCATCTGCTTCGCCATTGTTTAGTAATTGTGCCGCGCTAAAGTGATGCGGGTCGTATTCTGGATGTTTGCGCGCAAAACGACTACGCACTGGGTAACCGCTGATCCATGTGCTAGTTTGGTTCACGCTGGAATCGCCTTCTGAGCCCCCAAGCGGTAAACCAGATGAGCGCGTTTTTGCATTAAGCTTAATCACAAGCTCGGTAATATTTTGAATGGTGAGTTCCGCATGGGCTATATTTAAATCACTGCTGACCCAAGTCACCACGCTATATTTAGCGGCTTTTAGACGTTCGCTTAAGCTTTCTAAATCGCGCACCTTAACGCCAGAAACCTCTGTTGCAATTAAAGTTTTACCTGAAATAATCGCCCGCAAAGCGGCAACCACTTCTGGCAAACTTTCTAAGTCGCAAGGAAGCACTGTTGGCTTAACACCTTTAGGTGAAACACCTGCGAAAGTGTCTATATTTTGACCGCCCAAATAAACCACTTCACGGGCGCTTGTGTCTTGATCAAACATGCTTTCTTTGTTCCAAACATTGCGTTCAAAGAAGCGAGGGTTGTGGCTCACAATATCGCTGCCAATGACTAAGAGGAGGTCAACGCGATTGCGTACCTCTGTCAGTGTGGTAACTTGCCAGCCAGAGTTTTGTACAACTAAAGTGTTACGGAAACTGCTGTCAGCGTTCATGTGATCCAGCGTTGCGCCAACTTTGTCGGCGAGGCTTAATACGCTTCGCATCCCCTGCACTTCTGTACCCAAGCCAGCAAATAGTGGTTGATTAGTGCTGCGCAGAATGTCAGCGGCTTTATTAATCGCTTCGGTTAAAGAAACTGCTTTCCCAGTAATGCTTGGGCTTGATTTTTGAACGACACGTTCAAAAAATGTCACGCTCTTTGCGCAGCCTTTATCGATCACTTTAAGCCTATCTGTGCTATCGCGCTCGATGCGAACATCGTCGCAAAGTAATCCGCAAGCTGGACAGGTAACGGCTTCAAAAGTCGAAGCGCTGGAATTTGCCATCTGAAAAAACCTTGTGTAGTTAGGTTGAATGGTAGTTAACAACCGTAGCTGATATTTTAATTCTTTAATCACTTGTTATGTGAAACAAAGCTTAATCTTTTTTTAGATTTTTAGAAATTGCAAATGCTTGCTGTGAGCACTGTGAACATAGGAAAAACCTAGTGTCTGCGCTACAATGCATATAATTAAAATATCTTTTTAAACCAGTTTCTGATGACAAAAATGCAAGTTCAAACGTTAAACGATACAAAAACTGCCCTTCGCAGCGTTGCAATTACAACATCAGCGCGTTTACATATGGGATTTTTTGATTTAAATGGTGGCCTAGGGCGTCGTTTCGGCAGTATAGGTCTTAGTTTGAAGACTCCAGCGACTTCGATAGAAGTTTCATCTGCTTCAACATTCACGGCTGAAGGCGAAGGTGCGCAACGTGCAATTGCCATTGCCCAGCAAATCGCTAGCCATCTAAAAGTGGATGGCGGTGTGCATATTCAACTAGACCAAGTCATTCCTGAGCATGCTGGCTTGGGTTCAGGTACGCAATTGTCATTGGCTATAGGTATGGCCATCAATATTCTTTTTAAGTGCGATTTATCAGTTAACGAAATTGCAATCTTGTCTCAGCGTGGGACGCGCTCCGGTATTGGGTTGGGTACGTTTGCAAAAGGCGGTTTAATTGTTGATGGTGGACGTGCGTCAACATCGCTAGCCTCTAAATTAAAGGTACCTCCAGTCATTGCCTGTGCTGAGTTTCCGGAAGATTGGCCGATTTTATTGATTTTCGATAAGGGTCATTCGGGCGTTCATGGCGATGAGGAATTAACGGCTTTTCAAAACCTGCCGCCATTCCCAGAATCGTCTGCGGCATTGCTATGTCGTCATGTGCTGATGCAGGCTTTGCCAGCGATTGCGGAACGTGATTTACCAGCGTTTGGCGAGGCTATTCAAACCTTGCAAGCAGTGACAGGAGACTATTTTGCGCCAGCACAGGGTGGTGGTCGATATACAAGTCAGCTTGTCACTCTAGTTTTAAATCAATTGCAGGCGAATGGTATGCATTGTTTTGGTCAAAGCTCGTGGGGGCCAACAGGTTTTGCTGTGTTTGCAGATCAACTAGAAGCCGAAACGCAGTTGAAACAACTTAATGCTACATTTGGCCCAGAACAAAATTTACAGTTTTTATTGACCAGAGCCAATAATCAGCCTAGTCAGATACTTGTGAATGAAACACTAGGCAATAAAAAATATTATTTAGAATTGAAAGAGTAAAACATGGAAAAAGTATCCATTTTGCATTTAATTACTGCTGAAAAAAACGCGAGTCCATTCGATGTGAATATGGCTTTTGATGCGGGCTTCGACAAAATAATGCCTTACACCAACGTGGAAATAACAGAAGTCATGGGTTTGGTGCAGGACGCAATTTTTTCGCGCGGTCCAAGCGGCATAAAACGTGAAAGCGTGTTTATCGGTGGTCGTGATATTGATATCGCAATGGATATGTTGAATACAGCCAAAAAAGCGATGGTTCCGCCATTTGAAGTCTCTGTTTTTGCTGACCCATCAGGCGCTTTTACAACCGCTGCGGGCATGATGGCAAAAGTAGAACAACATTTAACCAAAAATTTTGGGGGGGATTTAACTGGTCGTCGCGTAAGTGTGTTTGGTGCAACGGGTCCTGTAGGTGGTTGTACGGCGGTGATTGCTGCTAAACATGGCGCAACGGTTCAATTGGTTTCACATCGCAACATGACCAATGTGCAAGCAAAAGTGGATGCATACAATGCACGTTATGGCGTGAATATTGTTGCAGTGGATGGCGCAAGTGATGTTGCAAAAATTGAAGTGTTAAAGAGCACTGAAATCGCACTTTGTGCTGCTGCCGCAGGCGTTCAAGTGATGAGCTTGGCGCAAATGGCGCAAGCTAAAGATTTGAAGATTGTGGCCGATGTAAATGCTGTGCCACCAACAGGTGCAGAAGGCGTGGATGTATTTGCGGATGGAACTGCAATTGCTGGCACGACAGCTTTTGGGATTGGTGCCTTGGTAATCGGCAATGTTAAATACAAAACGCAACACAACTTGCTTAAGTTAATGTTGGAATCTGAAAAGAAACAGTATTTAGACTTTTTATCTGCCTTTGAAATGGCGCGAAAAAGTCTGTAAATTGCTAAAGGATAATATCTGAGTAGCCGTGTTCTGATTGCTGCAGTTTCATCTCGGCCTTTTGTAAACGCTGCAGTCGAGGCGGGTTTTGCTGTGGTGGCTTTGGACGTGTTTGCGGATGTCGACACTCAGCGGGCTGCTGAGCAAGTTTACAAGATTGGTTACGCCAATAGCGGCTTTGACGCGAAGCAGTTTGAAGAGGCGCTAGATCAAATCGACACTAGCGATATGTTTGGTTTTGCTTATGGTAGTGGTTTTGAAGCACAGCCTGATTTACTTGAGCGTATTGCTAAACGCTTGCCATTAATTGGCAATGCACCTGAAGTTGTGCGCAAGCTTAAAGATCCCCCATATTTCTTTGGGGCCTTGGATCGATTGGCGATTCCGCATCCCGAGGTGAGCTTTACATCGCTTGCGAATGCTGATGGCTGGATTTGCAAGGAGCAGGGCGGGTCTGGCGGGACACATGTGCTGAATGCTGGCGCCAATCAAATCATGCCAAAAAGCCAATATTATCAACGTGTGATGGATGGCACACCTATTTCTATGTTGTTTGCAGCAAATGGCACAGAGATAAAAGTGATTGGTTTTAATCAGCAATGGGTTGCGCCGACTGCAAGCAAACCATATCGTTACGGCGGTATTGTTGGGCATGCAAATTTGCCTTTGGCAATTAAACAGGCATTACAAGAAGCCGCACACAAAATCACGTCTGCTTTTGGTTTGCGTGGATTAAATAGCTTGGATGTGATTTGGCAAGGCGAACACTATTGGGTGCTAGAAATCAATCCAAGATTAAGCTCAACGCTGGATTTATATCAATCCGAAAAAAGTAATTTATTTGCCTTGCACGTGCAGGCGGTGAATGGCGATTTGAGCCATTTCCCAAAAATTTCTGCTCGATCAAAAGCGCGTAACGTCTTATATGCAGTCCAAGATTTGATGATTTCAGACAATCCAGTTTGGCCAGAATGGACTGCCGATATTCCGATGGCGCTGACTGTAATTCCCCAGCAGCAGCCGATTTGTACAGTGCTGGCAGACGCTGATACAGCAGAGAAGGCGCAAGCCTTGGTTGTTGAAAGAGTTAAACAGCTTTCTGGTTTATTATTTAAGTAGTTTATTGAAAATTTGTAGGAGTTTTAATGTCCAAATCTACCCAAGTTGCTCAGCTCGACACCTCTCATTGGCCAAGTGTGAATGCGCTGACTCATCCATTAGTCGCCCATTTGCTTGCTAATGCTAAAGAGTTGCGTCTCGGCGTTTCAAAATCTGACAATGGTGCAACCATTGTTGATGCGGGTATTAAACATGCTGGCGGCTTGGAAGCTGGGCGATTAATTTCAGAAATCTGTATGGGTGGCTTGGGGCATGTCAATTTGCAAACCTCAACTACTTTTGCGCATTGGCCCTGGACGCTTTCGGTGCATTCAAACAACCCAATTTTGTCTTGTCTGGGTAGTCAATATGCTGGCTGGAGCTTGGCGCATGAAAAGTTCTTTTCTTTGGGCTCTGGCCCAGCCCGCGCCATTGCAGGCCGTGAAGACTTATTTAAAGAGCTAGCCTACAAGGACCAAGCGAATGCGACGTGCTTAGTACTTGAGAGTGATAAAGCGCCACCAGTTGAGGTTATTGAGAAAGTATCTCGAGACACGGGTGTTGCTGTTGAAAACTTAACATTTATTTTAACGCCAACACGCAGTTTGGCTGGCACAGTCCAAATCGTCGCGCGAGTGCTAGAAGTGGCCATGCATAAAATCCATACGCTACATTTCCCGCTAGACCATGTGGTGGATGGCATGGCGAGCGCCCCTTTACCGCCACCAGCGCCTGATTTCTTAATTGGCATGGGTCGGACTAATGATGCAATTTTATTTGGCGGTCATGCGCATTTGTTTGTAAATGGCACCGATGATGCCGCTGCTAAATTAGCCAAAGAGTTACCAAGTAGTTCATCACGCGATTATGGTCGGCCATTTGCCGAAGTGTTCAAAGCCGTGAATATGGATTTCTACAAGATTGACCCCATGTTATTCAGCCCAGCGGCAGTGACCGTCACAGCGCTTGAGTCTGGCAACACCTTTACTGGTGGTAAGTTGGATGCGGCTTTGATTGATCAATCGTTTGGTTACCAGGCTTAAGTTTTTTCATGACAAAAATCCCCGTCTTTACTGACGACCCTGGCTGGCATGGTAATCGCTTAAAAGAAGCATTTGCTCTGCGCGGCTATGAAGCTGTTTTTATCTCACTTAAAGATTGTTTTTTCGACCTCACCGCTGTTTCACGCGGGGTAGTTATTCCAGACTTTGATCCCTTACCTAGGTTTGCATTTGTGCGGGGTGTTCCAGGGGGCACTTTGCAACAAGTGATTGCCCGATTAGATATTTTGCATGCTTTAGAAATGCTGGGCGTCAAAGTCTATAATACTGGTCGCGCAGTTGAACGCACTGTTGATAAAGCCATGACAAGCTTTCTTTTGCATCATCATGGCATCGCTACGCCTGATACTTGGGTATGTGAATCTCGCCAGGAAGCGCATGAAGTGATGGCGCGAGAAATCTCGGAAGATAAACCCATGGTCATTAAGCCGCTATTTGGTTCGCAGGGAAAAGGGGTGCGTTTAATTAAAAAAGGCGAAGCTTTACCTGTGCCCATGGAAGCGCATGTGGATGGTTTGTATTATCTTCAACGCTATGTGGATAGCGGCGAGGGCGCTTGGCACGATCACCGCGTATTTGTCATACAAGGTAAAGCCATTGCTGCCATGGTGCGCCACGGTGAGAGTTGGGTGAATAATGTTGCGCAGGGTGGTCGCTGTGAAGCGGTGGTGCATGATGGCGAATTAGGCGCATTGGCAGAGGCTGCCGCCAGAGCGGTAGATATTGATTACTGCGGGGTGGACATTATTCGCGACCGTCAAGGTAAATTGTATGTCTTAGAAGTGAATAGCATTCCCGCATGGATGGGTCTGCAAGGCGTTGTGGGTACCGATATTGCACAAGCCTTGGTGGATGATTGTTTAGGGTTGCAGGCGTGATCGATATCGCCTTACTTTATCGTGATGCTTGCATGGCAGAATTAAGCGCCATTAAGCCGGGTAATGTACATATGTTTGCTGACGGCCATGGCATGGTGGTGCAGGACTTTATCAAAAGCGCGGATGCTTCATCACAAGAGATTGCTAAGCCAAATTTAAGCCTTGGCGAGCGTATTTCAAGTGCGGTAAAAGCCACATGGGATGCTGTCGGGTGCAACACCAACCTTGGGATTATTTTGCTCGCCGCACCTATGATGCAAGCCGCTTATTCAAAAGATGGTTTTAGCCAAAAAGCCCTGCAAGAGTTGCTAGGTAATCTCACTGTCGATGATGCTGTTAAGACTTACGAAGCTATTCTAATTGCAATGCCAGCAGGGTTAGGGGAAGTGCAGAAGCATGATGTAAGCCAAACGCCACAGATAACATTGCTTGAGGCGATGCAAGCCGCGGCAGACAGGGACTTAATTGCACAGCAATATGCCAATGGTTACCAAGAAATTTTCAATCTCGGTGTGACGACTTATTGGCATTATCTTGCAAAATGGGAGCGGCCTGCTTGGGCGGTAAGTGCAACTTATTTAGCTTTTTTGGCAGAGTTTGAAGATAGTCATATCTTTAGAAAATATGGAAAAGAAATCGCTCAAACTATTCAACAAGAAGCTAAAAACTACTTCCAAATTTTTACTTCCCAAGACAACCCTAAGCTTTACCAAGCCACATTATTGGCTTGGGATGCTGACCTCAAAAAACGCGGCATTAATCCAGGCACAAGCGCCGATTTAACCGTGGCAACAATCCTTGTAAATAATTTACTTGTAGGCTAAATAAAAAGCTTAACTCTAGGTATTCTCTGGCTGTTTTACTTTCTCTTTTTGCATGTGATTTATCCCCCTTAATCATGGTAAAATTAAGGCTTTAATCCACGCTTAAAGCCAATAGAACAATATGGATCAATTCGCAAAAGAAACCCTTCCTATTAGTCTCGAAGATGAGATGCGTCGATCCTACCTCGATTACGCTATGAGCGTGATTGTTGGGCGTGCACTTCCTGATGTGCGTGACGGTCTTAAGCCAGTGCATAGACGCGTATTGTACGCAATGCACGAACTGAGCAATGACTGGAATCGTCCTTACAAAAAATCTGCCCGTATCGTCGGCGATGTGATCGGTAAATATCACCCACACGGTGACACGGCTGTTTACGACACGATTGTTCGTATGGCGCAGGATTTCTCATTGCGTTACATGTTGGTCGATGGTCAAGGTAACTTTGGTTCTGTGGATGGCGACAATGCGGCGGCGATGCGTTATACGGAAATCCGAATGGCACGCATTGCGCATGAGCTTTTAGCGGACTTGGATAAAGAAACCGTTGATTTTGGGCCTAACTATGATGGTTCAGAGCACGAGCCACTCATCATGCCAGCGCGTATTCCTAATTTACTGATTAACGGTAGCTCTGGTATTGCGGTGGGGATGGCGACGAACATTCCGCCACACAACTTAAATGAAGTGGTTGATGCGTGTCTAGCTTTGTTAAAAGACCCTGAGTTAACGATTGACGATTTAATTGAAATTGTGCCTGCGCCAGACTTTCCAACAGCGGGCATTATCTACGGTACCATAGGTGTTAAAGAAGGATATCGCACAGGCCGTGGTCGTGTGGTGATGCGTGGTCGTACTCACGTTGAAGACTTGGAGCGTGGTGGTCGCCAAGCGTTGATTGTGGATGAACTTCCTTACCAAGTGAACAAAAAGACTTTCGTCGAGAAAATCGCTGAATTAGTCAACGAGAAGAAGATTGAAGGTATTTCAGACTTACGCGATGAGTCTGATAAGTCTGGTATGCGCGTGGTGATTGAACTTAAGCGCGGTGAAGTGCCAGAAGTGATCCTTAATAACTTGTACAAACAAACACAACTGCAAGACACTTTTGGTATGAACATGGTGGCATTGTTAGATGGCCAGCCACGCTTGCTTAACCTCAAGCAAATGCTGGAAGCGTTCTTGCGTCATCGTCGTGAAGTGATCAACCGTCGTACCGTATTTGAACTCCGTAAAGCACGCGAACGTGGCCATGTCTTAGAAGGCTTGGCAGTGGCATTAGCGAACGTGGATGAGATGATTACTATCATCAAAGCGGCACCAACGCCGCCAGAAGCGAAAAAAGATTTGATGGCGAAATCATGGAAGTCGCCAGTGGTTGAGGAAATGCTTAAACGCGCTTCAATGGAAGCTTCGCGTCCTGACGGCTTATCAATTGATTTTGGTTTGTCACCAAATGGCTACAAACTTTCTGATGTGCAAGCCCAAGAAATTCTACAAATGCGCTTGCAACGCTTGACTGGTCTTGAACAAGACAAGATTGTGAATGAGTACAAAGAGGTGATGGATGTTATCACCGACTTGCTCGATATCTTGGCGACCCCAAGCCGTGTGACACAAATGATTGTAGAAGAGCTTGCTGCGATTCGCCAACAGTTTGGTGATAAACGTCGTAGTGAAATCGTTCACAACGCACAAGACTTGTCACTAGAAGACTTAATTACACCGCAAGACGTGGTAGTAACTTTATCTCACACTGGTTACATAAAATCACAACCGCTTGAAGAATATCGTTCACAACGTCGTGGTGGTCGTGGTAAGCAAGCGGCGGCAACGAAAGAAGACGACTTTATCGACAAGATGTTTGTGGCGAATACCCATGACTACATCTTGTGCTTCTCTAGCCTTGGCCAAGTGTATTGGCTCAAAGTTTACGAGGTGCCACAAGGCAGCAGAACAAGCCGCGGCAAGCCTATTGTTAACTTATTCCCCTTGAGCGAAGGCGAAAAAATCAACGCCATCATGCCAGTGAAAGAGTTTGACGAAAATCATTTCGTATTCATGGCGACTGCAATGGGGACAGTGAAGAAAACTGCTTTGGTTGAGTTCTCTAATCCACGTAAATCAGGGATTATCGCGATTAATCTCGACGACGGAGACTATTTGATTGGTGCTGAAATTACTAACGGCACGCAAGATATTGTCTTGGTTTCAAACGGTGGTAAAGCGGTTTGGTTTGACGAAGAAGATGTGCGTGCGATGGGTCGTAATACGCGCGGTGTTCGCGGTATGAAGATTACTAAAGATCAGCAAGTGTTGTCGCTATTAGTAGCTGAAAATGACCAGCAAACTGTGTTGGTGGCTACAGAAAATGGCTTCGGCAAACGTACTGTGTTGGCTGACTTCCGTCACTCAGGTCGTGGCACACAAGGGGTTAAAGCGATTGCGATTAGTGAACGTAATGGTTTGGTCGTCGCTGCGCGCCTAGTGAATGATGATGATGAAATCATGCTTATCACTACGGGTGGGGTGTTGATTCGTACCCGCGTCAAAGAAATTCGTGAGTTAGGCCGTGCAACGCAAGGCGTAACGCTGATCAATCTTGGCGATGGCGAGAAATTGTCAGGCTTGGAAAAAGTCGTTGAAACTGACGATGAAGACGAAACTGAAGCTTAAATATTGGGAAGAATTGAAAGCAATTCATGACGCAAATTTTTAATTTTTCAGCGGGTCCTGCGGTATTGCCAAAAGAAGTTCTTGCGCAGGCGAGAGACGAAATGATGGATTGGCATAGCTCAGGCATGTCGGTGATGGAAATGAGTCACCGTGGCAAAGAGTTCATGACCATTGCTACTGAAGCAGAAGCTGATTTGCGTGAGTTAATGGGTATTCCTAGCAATTACAAGGTGTTGTTTTTGCAGGGGGGAGCACATAGTCAGTTTTCTATGGTGCCGATGAATTTGCTTCGCGGTAAAAAAATGGCTGATTATTTAGACAGTGGTATTTGGTCCAAAAAAGCGATTGATGAAGCGGCACGTTATTGCCAAGTCAATATTGCAGCTTCAAGCAAAGACAAAAATTATACCTATGCGCCAAGCCAAGAAGTACTAAAACTTAATAAAGATGCGGCTTATTTTCACTTTACTTCAAATGAAACCATTGGCGGTGTTGAGCTGTTTTCAGTACCACAAACTGGCGATGTGCCTGTGGTGTGTGATATGTCCTCTCATATTCTTTCTCGTCCTATGGATGTCAGCCAATATGGCGTGATCTATGCCGGCGCACAAAAAAATATCGGCCCAGCAGGTTTAACGATTGTCATCGTCCGTGATGATTTAATTGGTGAGACTATTGCTGGAACGCCAACGATGTTCGATTACAAAATCCATGCGGATAATGACTCCATGTATAACACGCCAGCGACTTATGGTATTTACATGGCAGGATTGGTGTTCAAGTTGCTAAAAGCCAAAGGTGGCTTGGCTGAGATGGAAAAAATCAATATCGAGAAATCTTCACTTTTGTATGATTACTTAGATGCTTCAGATTTTTACCATTCACCCATCGCGCTTGAAAATCGCTCACGCATGAACATACCTTTCACATTGAAAGACGCTGCCTTAGACCAAGCCTTCTTAAAACAAGCGCAACAAAATGGCTTGTTGCAATTAAAAGGCCATAAATTAGTTGGCGGTATGCGCGCTTCTATTTATAACGCCATGCCAATTGAAGGCGTCAAAGCTTTAATTGAATTTATGCAGTCCTTTGCACAGGCTAACGCTTAATCCTGCTGATTCAGGAAAACACTATGTCAGATATCTTAAAACAACACAGAGACCAAATTGACGCTATCGATGAGCAATTGCTCAAGTTGGTGAATGAGCGTGCAGCGCATGCCCGTGAAATTGGTGAGCTTAAAGGCGGCGGCCCTATTTATCGACCAGAACGTGAAGCGCAAGTGTTACGTCGTTTGGTGGACTTGAATGGTGGTCCATTACCAGCGGAGGCTGTCACAGCTATTTTTCGAAGTGTGATGTCTAATTGCCGCGCTCTAGAAAAAGCACTGACGGTTGCGTTTCTAGGTCCATTAGGTACATTTAGTGAGGAGGCAGCTAATAAGCAATTTGGCGGCCTTAAATCACCGATGCAATGTCTTTCAATTGACGAAGTGTTCCGAATGGTGGAATCAGGTCAAGCAGATTACGGCGTGGTGCCTGTTGAAAACTCAACCGAAGGGGCGGTAGGTCGTACTTTAGATTTGCTGACGGCAACTCGTCTGAATATCTGTGGTGAGATTGAATTGCCTGTGCATCACAATTTGCTGAGCAAAGCCTCTGATAAAGCCAGCGTGACAAAAGTATATTCACATGCACAATCTTTAGCGCAGTGCCACGAATGGCTCAATAGCCATTTGCCTAATGCAGAGCGCCAAGCCGTGGTGAGCAACGCTGAAGCTGCCAGATTGGCAAGCACAGAGAAGGGTGCTGCAGCGATTGCGAGTTTGCGCGCGGCTGAAATTTTTGAACTCAGTTCATTGGCCAACAGCATTGAAGATGATCCACGCAATACAACACGTTTCTTGGTGCTGGCTGACCATGATGTCGCGGCATCAGGCAAAGACAAAACCTCTTTAGTGATTGCGACTAAGAACGTGCCAGGTGCGATGGTGTCTATCTTGGAACCTTTATCTAAGAACCAAGTCAGTATGACAAAGTTAGAATCCCGTCCAGCTAAAATGGGCCTGTGGGAATACATATTCTTTGTGGATATTGAAGGGCATCATCAAGATGCCAACATCAAGCAAGCCTTGGCTGAAATTGAGCATCGCGCTTCATTTGTTAAGGTGCTGGGCTCTTATCCAGTCGCCGTTGTTTAATATGGTTTAATTAAGCCTTTTTGGCTTTAAATTTCGAGGTAGTTTCCGTGTCAGACATTGCTAATCTAGCGCCAGCTTATATTCGTTCAATAGCACCTTATCTACCTGGTAAGCCAATAAGTGATTTAGCACGTGATAAAGGTTTAGACCCAAGCCAAATCGTGAAGCTCGCTTCTAATGAGAATCCATTAGGCGTCAGCCCCAATGCGCATATGGCAATGATGGATGCCTTAGATGATATCGCGCTTTATCCAGATGGTAATAGTGTGCTGTTAAGAGATGCTGTTTGTGAAAAATTTAAAGTCACGCCTAGACAGTTAGTATTTGGTAATGGCTCTAATGACATTTTAGAGTTGGCAGCGCGTGCGTTCTTAGCGCTAGGTGATGAGGCCGTTTATTCGCGGCATGCTTTTGCTGTTTATAGTCTTGTTACCCAAGCTGTTGGCGCAACAGGCGTTGTTGTGCCGGCAAAAGAGTTTGGTCACGATTTGGATGCAATGCTAAAGGCGATTACGCCAAAAACACGTATGGTGTTTGTGGCAAATCCAAACAATCCAACTGGGACATTAATTGGAAAAGCTGTGCTGAAGAAGTTTTTGTTGGCTGTGCCTAAGCACGTGTTGGTCATACTAGATGAAGCCTACGATGAATATCTTACTGATGAATTCAAGGCTGAATCCATTGGTTGGTTAGCTGAGTTTGATAATCTAGTGATCTCTCGCACGTTTTCAAAAGCTTATGGCCTTGCTGGTTTGCGTGTTGGTTTTGGGGTGACATCAAGCGCTATTGCTGATTTGATGAACCGCGTGCGACAGCCATTCAACGTTAATAGCATTGCGCAGGCTGCTGCGGTTGCATCTCTGGGCGACGATGAGTTTGTAGAGCGAACACGCGCTTTAAATCAAGCGGGTATGGTGCAAATTACGCAAGGACTAGAAAAGTTAGGCTTAACATTCATTCCATCGTTTGCTAATTTTGTAAGCTTTAAAGTGGCAGATGCTCGTGGCGTTTATGAACGTTTGCTTGATCAAGGCGTGATTGTAAGGCCAATTGCAAACTATGAGATGCCGGATTACTTGCGAGTGAGTATCGGATTGTTCTCGGAAAATGCGCGCTTTTTAGAAGCCTTAGCGCAGGCGATTAAGGTTTAATTATCTTAAGTTAAGTCGCGTATAAAAAGTCTATGCTCAAAGCATTTTAACTCTAGTAAGTCGTTTTTCAGACACTTATTGAGTGCCGTCATGAAAATCATTAGTCAAGTTTCCTTGTTTTTGCACTATTGTATAAATAGGCCTAAGCGCATTATTTGTCACACCTTAGATGCAGATGAGTTACTCAAATGCGCTAACGGTTTTTTTAACTATAAATTGGAGATACACCATGTGGACTAAACCAGCTGCTACTGAAATGCGTTTCGGTTTTGAAGTAACAATGTACGTTTGCAATCGCTAAGATTGTTTTATAGTACATGCAGTCTTTAAAGATTGCGGAAACTGGGCTGCTGAAAGGCGGCCCAGTTTCACATAAAGCCTATAATTAGGCTTAATATCTAGAATAATAATTTAAGAGAAATCTATGCACATTCATGTTTTAGGCGCTGCCGCCGGTGGTGGTTTTCCACAGTGGAATTGTAATTGCTTCAATTGCGATGGACTGCGTAAAGGTACTATTAAAGCCACTAAGCGAACCCAGTCATCTATTTGTGTTAGTGGTGATGGGGTCAACTGGGTGCTATTTAACGCTTCACCAGATGTGCTTCAACAAATTCAAGACTTCGGACCGTTACAACCTGGCCGAGCCATTCGCGATAGCGGTATTGTAGCTATCGTATTGATTGATGCTCAGATTGACCACACCACAGGCCTTTTAATGTTGCGTGAAGGCCAAGTGAAACGTGAAATCTACTGCACTGATATGGTGTATCAGGATTTAACATCAGGGAATCCGCTACTTAATATTCTTGGACACTACTGCGGCATTAATCACCACCAAGTGCCAACGGATGGAAAAACTTCTTTTGAAGTAGCTGGTGCAACTAACCTCAGATTTACAGCGGTTGCCCTTAAAAGTGCCGCACCGCCATATTCGCCGCATCGTAATGACCCTCATCCAGGCGACACCATTGGTGTATTAATTGAAGAAATCAGCACAGGTAAAAAATGTTGGTATTCCCCAGGTTTGGGTGAAATTGAGCCACATTTGCCAGCCTTAATGAATCAAGCAGATTGCATCATGGTCGATGGTACTTTCTGGACGAATACCGAAATGATTGATATGGGCTTGATGACCAAAACAGCACGTAGTATCGGTCACAATCCGCAATCAGGTGAGGGTGGCATGATAGAAAAATTGGATGAGTTTGATGCTTCTAGAAAAGTACTGATTCACATCAATAACACCAACCCGATTTTAAGAGAAGATTCCGCAGAACGTGCAGAGTTAACTAAGCACGGTATTGAAGTTGCCTACGATGGCATGGACATTATTCTTTAGGAGAACAATATGAACGCAGTGTCTAATAACAACTTGCCTTGGACAAGAGAAGAATTCGAAGAAAAACTACGTACCAAAGGCAAAGGCTATCATATCTACCATCCAATTCACGTGGCGATGTATGAAGGTAAATTAAGCAAAGAGCAACTTCAATGCTGGGTTGCCAATCGTTTTTATTATCAAATTGGCATACCACAAAAAGATGCAGCCATTTTATCTAACTGTCCTGATAAAGAAGTTCGTAAAGAATGGATAGTGCGTATTACAGACCATGACGGCGTGGGTGATGCGGTTGGTGGTATCGAGGCTTGGATTCAATTGGGTGAAGCAGTGGGTCTGACGCGCGAACAAGTGACCTCTCTTGAAATGGTAAGCCCAGGCGTTAAGTTCGCTGTAGATGCTTACATCAATTTTGCGCGTCAACGTCCTTGGCAAGAGTCTATATGCTCATCGCTGACTGAATTATTTGCACCGCATATACACCAACAGCGTATAAGCTCATGGCCTACCATGTATCCATGGATTAAAGAAGATGGTTTGAGTTACTTTAAAAAGCGCCTGACAGAAGCTCGTCGTGATGTTGAGCAAGGCTTAGGCGTGACATTGGACTACTTTGGTAAAAGTCGTGAAATGCAAGAACGCGCATTAGAAATTTTGCAATTTAAGCTCAATGTTCTTTGGGTGATTGCTGATGCAATTATGTTGGCTTCCACAGAGGTCACAACAGATGGTGTGGCTTACTTGCGCCAGCCAGTGCATTGATTGATACATACATGAGCATTCAACACACTAATATTTATGCCATTGCCTTGCATCATCGTTTTCAATGGGAAGAAGCCCAAGATTGCTTCGTCATCTTGTTTCCAGAAGGCATGGTTAAATTAAATGGCGGAGCAGGTGAAGTGCTTAACCTCGTAGATGGTAAACGCACAGTTGCGGATATCGTGACAGAACTGAAAGCCAAATTTTCTGATGTGCCAGATTTAGATAAAGACATTGTCGGCATGTTGGAATTAGCCATCGAAAAAGCTTGGTTACGCCAAATTAATTAAGAGTAGCCAGCCTAGGAGTAGCAAAATGACACAAGCATCACTCGGTCAATCAGTCGTACAAAAAGAGATTCAAGCCCAAAATAACGGTGTCGCTGCCAATGTAACTCAAACGCAACCACTCTGGTTGCTGGCTGAAGTGACTTATCGTTGCCCACTGCATTGTGCGTTTTGCTACAACCCAACCGATTACGATAAGCATACGCAAAATGAGTTAACGACAGAGCAATGGATACAAGCCTTGCGTGATGCACGTCGTTTAGGCGCCTTGCAGTTAGGCATTTCTGGCGGCGAGCCTTTGCTACGTGACGATATTGAAGATATCGTGATTGAAGCTAAAAAGCTTGGCTATTACAGCAACTTGATTACTTCAGGCGTCGGCCTCACTGAAAAGCGCATTCAAGCTTTTAAGGATGGCGGCTTGGATCATATTCAATTGTCTATGCACGACATCACCGAAGAAATAAACAATTTCATCACAAATACCAAGACGTTTGAGCTTAAGAAAAAAGTTGCCGCGATGATTAAAAATCATGGCTACCCGATGGTGCTCAACGTGGTGATTCATCGATATAACATTGGTCACATGCGCGAAATTTTAGAGATGGCAGAAGCGTTGGGCGCTGATTATATTGAGCTTGCGAATACGCAGTATTACGGCTGGTCTTTAGTCAATCGTAGCCAGCTCATGCCAACTAAAGAACAAATTGATGAAGCCGAGCGCATCACCAATGAATTCCGTGAGAAGCAAGGCAGTAAGATGAAGGTTTTCTTCGTGGTGCCTGATTACTTCTCAGATCGTCCTAAAAAGTGCATGAATGGATGGGGCGAAGTGTTTATGATTGTGACTGCCAACGGTGATGTATTGCCATGCCATTCAGCGCGCGTATTGCCGAATATCGAATTCCCCAATGTGAAGGATAAGGGCTTAGATTGGGTTTGGAATGATTCGCCGGCATTTAATAAGTATCGTGGCGATAGCTGGATGAAAGAGCCTTGCCGTAGCTGCGCAGAAAAAGAGAAAGACTTAGCGGGATGTCGTTGCCAAGCGTTTATGCTCACAGGTGATGCCGAAGGTGCTGACCCTGTATGTAGCTTGTCACCTAACCATCATGTCATTACGCAAGCAATTGAGGATTCACGTAACCCAGCGATTGCCTCACAGCCGATTATTTTCCGTAATGATAAAAACTCCAAAGCGATTATCGCTGGCGAGTTAAATGATCGAGTGAAAGAGTTTCACGCTTTACCTTAGCCAAAAATCCAGCATTTGTGGTTAAATAAACGCGCCTCTGAAATTCACTGGCGCGTTTTTATTGAAAGCCTTTTAACAAAGATAACCAGCCAAACGCAATGACAAAACTTTCCCCGCTATTTTTATCTGTATTACTCGCAAGCCTTGCCGCGCTTGCACCGTTTGCCATTGATACCTATTTGCCAGCATTTCCAGCGATGGGTGCAGACTTGCTCGCTGAGCCAGTGGCGCTTCAACAAAGCCTCACTTTCTACCTGCTGCCTTACGCCGTTATGACGCTATGGCATGGCGCCATTTCAGACTCTATCGGCCGTATTCCCACCATTAAAATTGGCTTGGGCGTATTTTTACTTGCTTCTATCGGCTGTGCCTTTGCTCAAAATGTGGAAACGCTCTGGTTCTTTAGAGCCTTGCAAGGCCTATCTGGCGGCGCAGGGAATGTGGTGGCTAGAGCCATGGTGCGTGATTTATTTGAAGGCCCACAAGCCCAGCGTGTAATGGCTACCGTACAAATGCTGTTTGGCATTGCCCCAGCCATTGCGCCAATTATTGGCGGCTTCTTGCTGGGCATTCATTGGCAGGCTATTTTCATTTTCTTGGCCTTGTATTCAGGCTTTGCCTTTTTTGCAGTGGCTCACTATTTGCCCGAAACCATGCCGCCAGAAAAGCGCATGCCACTCTCCGCCAAGCAAGTAATTAAAGATTACCGCATTATTTTTTCTGATGCCGAATACTTTCGTTTAGTGTTTTCTATCAGCGCAAACTTTGCTGGCTTTTTTTTATACGTGATCGCCAGCCCGATGTTTTTGGTGAAGCATTTAGGTCTTAGCGCCCAGCAGTTCGGCTATATGTTCATTCCCACCGTGTGCGGCATGATGATAGGCTCATATCTCGCCAAACGTGCCGCTGGCTTATATACACGTCAGCAAGTGGTGCAATGGGCTTATGCTTGGATGTCTTTCACTGTAGCGGGTAACGTCATCGCGTGTTACTTCTTATCACACACCTTGTGGCTGATATTGCCTATTGCAATATTCAACGTTGGCATGGCGCTTGCAATGCCCGTGCTTTCTATCGCCGCACTAGATAGACACCCAAAAATCCGAGGCACTGCCGCATCAGGCCAAGCCTTTATGCAAATGTTCCTTTCCAGCGTTTCATCAGGCGTGGTCGCTTCATTAGTTTGGGATAGTACTTTTGCGATGGCCTGCGCAATGGCAGCCTACTGCTTTGTTGGTTGGTTGGTTATTCGTCAAAGCCACTTATGGCGCCATACCTAGTTCGCAAGGCAATTTAGATGATGAAACAAATTTTATGGATTTTTCATTTTAAGCTACCCTAACAGCAACCCAATAAAAAAAGAGACCGAGGTCTCTTTTTCGTATTGCTATTTAACTACTCAACCAATAATTCACGTTTACCTGGTGCGCCGTTCATAGCATCCGCATCTGGCATTGGTTCTTTACGTCCTGAAATCACAGGCCATACTTCTGAAAGGCGTGCGTTTAGCGCGATGTATTCTTGTTGGTCTGCTGGGACGTCATCCTCTGCAAAAATTGCCTCAGCAGGGCATTCAGCCACGCACAATGTGCAGTCGATACATTCATCAGGGTTAATCGCTAAGAAGTTAGGCCCTTCGACAAAGCAATCTACTGGGCAAACATCTACGCAGTCGGTGTATTTGCATTGAATACAATTTTCGGTAACGACATAAGTCATGTTGGTTTTCCTTCTAAAATCTGTCTAAATTCTTTAATAAAGCTATTTTAATGTATTTTCGCCTGATTCGTTTAACGAAAATTAAATAATCATGCCAGCGCCAACGGTGTTGTTGGTCGATTCATCAATGACGATGAATGCCCCAGTTGCACGATTTTTGCTGTAGCTATCGACCATTAGCGGTTGAGCAAGTTTGAAATTGATTTTAGCAATATCGTTCATCGCTAGGCCTGGCGATTCTAATTGCTCAAGCGTGTTGACGTCCACTTTATATTCAATCGCGCTCACTTTGGCTTTAGATTCTCGCGTAGTGTGGCGGATGATATAAGTGCGGGCTGTTGAAAGCGGGGTTTCAGATAGCCAGCACACCATGCCTGAGATTTGCTTCACAGGTTCTGGTGCTTGCTCTGATTTCACAATCATGTCGCCACGCGATGTGTCGATTTCATCTTCAAGTAATAGCGTGACAGATTGCTCTGTAATCGCGCTTTGTAATTGTTCGTCACCCAATTGAATGGCTTTGACTTTTGAGGTGTAGCCATTTGGTAAGACCGTGACCGCATCACCCACGGCGATTTCGCCAGATTCAACTCGGCCCATAAAGCCACGGAAGTCGTGCAGGTCTTTGTCGTCTGATGCGTGTGGGCGGCAAACGAATTGAACAGGGAAGCGAAATGGTTCGTGTTGCTCGGAGTGGGCGGCTGGGGAAGATTCTAAAAGATCCAACATGGTTGGGCCTTGGTACCAATTCATGGCGTCGCCACGGTCAACCAGCATATCGCCAGTTAATGCTGAAAGTGGCACCACTTGAATGTCGCGACCAGCGCATTTCAATCCGATTTGTTCTGCAAAGCTTAAGTAATCAGCTTTAATTTTTTCAAAGGTTGCTTGGTCAAAATCCACCAAGTCCATTTTGTTAATCGCGACCACGATGTGTGGAATACCTACTAAATGCGCCAAAAAAGAATGGCGACGGGTTTGAGTGAGGACACCTTTGCGTGCATCAATCAAAATAATCGCAAGGTTAGCGGTTGAAGCCGCTGTCACCATGTTGCGGGTATATTGCTCATGACCTGGTGCATCTGCAATGATGTACTTTCTTGTGCCAGTGCTAAAGTAGCGGTAGGCCACGTCAATGGTAATGCCTTGTTCGCGCTCTGCTTGCAAGCCGTCTGTGAGCAAAGATAAATCGACAACATCAAGTCCACGTTTTTTAGAGGTGCGATCTATTTGAGTGAGTGTGTCAGCTAAGATACTTTTGGTATCAAAAAGCAAGCGGCCGATGAGGGTACTTTTACCATCATCTACACTACCGCATGTCATAAAGCGGAGTAGGCTATCGTCGTGTTGTGTTGTCATTAGAAATAGCCTTCTTTCTTGCGTTGTTCCATTGATGCATCTGATGTTTGGTCATCAAGCCTTGTTGCGCCACGTTCTGTAATCGTGGTGGTTGCAGTCTCAAGTACGATTTTAGAAATGGTATCTGCATCGCTAATCACTGGGGCTGTACAAGTGATGTCACCTACTGTGCGGAAGCGCACTTCCATGTTGATGATTTCTTCACCTGCTTTAGGTTGGTTAATCACTTCACCAGATGCGAGCGGAACGTTAACTGGCACGATTGAGCCAGCACGCATCACGACATCGCGTTGGTGCGCAAAGTAGATGCTTGGTAGACCTAATTTTTCACGCTCGATATATTGCCAAACGTCCATTTCAGTCCAGTTTGAAATCGGGAATGCGCGGATGTTCTCACCTTTGTGTGAACGTGCGTTGTAAAGATTCCATAATTCAGGGCGTTGGTTTTTTGGGTCCCATTGGCCAAACTCATCACGGAAGCTCATGATGCGCTCTTTAGCACGAGCTTTTTCTTCATCGCGGCGTGCGCCGCCAATACAACAATCAAAACCAAATTCTTCAATGGCTTCAAGCAATGTCACAGATTGGTGTTTGTTGCGAGATTCATCTTCTGATTTGAGCACTACGGTGCCGCGTTTCATAGAGTCTTCAACAGAGCGAACGATCAAGCGTTCGCCTAGCTCTGCGGCGCGTTGGTCGCGGAAATTAATCACTTCTTTGTAGTTGTGGCCAGTATCAATGTGCATCAGCGGGAAAGGAAAGCGGCCTGGACGGAAAGCTTTTTCTGCAAGGCGCAAGATGCATAATGAATCTTTACCGCCTGAGAATAGCAAGACAGGGTTTGAGCACTGACCTGCAACTTCACGCAAAATGTGAATCGCTTCCGCTTCTAGCCAATCAAGATGGCTAAGGGTTGTTTTGTTTGCTGTTGTCATCATTTCAACTTAATAAATTTCAAATCTTGTTTATTTCAAATAGTGCTTAATGCTTACTTCGTTTTTTTAACATGCAATCCGCATTCTTTACTGGTTGGGTCTTCCCACCACCAACGTCCAGCGCGGACGTCTTCACCCATGGCGACGGCACGTGAACAAGGTGCACAGCCAATGCTAGGGAAGAAAGCGTCATGCAGTTTGTTATACGGCACTTCGTGCAGGCGAATATACGCCCATACTTCTTGTTCGTTCCAATCGCTGAGCGGATTGAATTTTTCTAACTTGTTGCCTTCGTCAAACTCCTGCACGGGCAAATTAGCACGTGTTGTGGCTTGATCTGCTCGCATGCCAGTAATCCATGCTTGTTTGCTACCCAGTGCACGTTGGAGCGGCTCTACTTTACGCATATGGCAACAGGCTTTGCGTAAATCAGTGCTCTCGTAAAAAGCGTTGATGCCTTTGATTTGAACGTATTGCTCAACAACCTCATGCTTAGGGAAATACACTTTAAGTTTGGTGCTGTAAGTGTTTTCTGCTTCTGCCATTAAAGTGTAGGTTTCGGCAGGTAAGCGGCCTGTATCGAGAGAGAAAATCTCAATCGCAAGTTTTTCCCGCATGATGATGTCAGTCAGCACCATGTCTTCAGCACCAAAGCTATTCGCAAAGGTAATGGCTGGAAACTTGGTCGCGGCTTCCTTTAGTACACTTAACACTTGAGAGCGTTTTGTTGCGACAGATGCCTTAAGCAACTCTGTGAGTTCTGGGCTCGTCGCTGGATTCTTAGCGGCTGAACGAATCATGGATACGTCACCAAACATTAGCGAGTTGTCCTGCGCCAAGCGGGTTGTGCAATATCAACCGCACCTTGGTATGGCTCGCTAAAGTCTTTTAGGCTGGCTAATGCTTCAGTCGCTGAGCGGTCAGCACGAATTAAATAGCTATTAAAGCCTGACCGTTTTAAGAAGAACAATTGATCGCGGAGTACATCACCAACCGCGCGCAATTCGTTTTTAAAGTCATGGCGTGTTCGGAGTAGGTTACCGATGGTGAAAATTCTGCCATCTGCAAAGCGTTCCACATAAACGGCCACCAATGCAAAAGCGTTAATGTCTTTTACTTCAGCCATCACGTCTTCAATTGCTTCGTGTGTGGCGATAAGTAAGCCAATTTCACCTTGGCTAACACGGCTAGCAAGCGCGTCTTTATTGGCGCGCCAAACAGTAAATGGTACTAACGCATTACCTGCTGGAATTTGCGTGGCGGCAATTTGCTCCGCTGAGAAAGTTTCTTCACCCGTGAGCTTAAATAGCACTACTTTTCCTGCTTGTTTGCGAACAGTTTCTTCACCTAAGCTTGGTGGGGTAACGCGTGTCCATTCGTCAGCAACAATGGCATTGTCCTTAATAAGGTTAGACATTAGCTGCATCCTTGCTTTGACCTTGTTTCTCGGCATACACATGTGCTTTAAATGGTGGGACACCAATACGGCGCACGGTATCAATAAAGCGTTCTTCTGGCGTACGCTCTTGGATATACACTTCAATTAAGCGTTGAACCACACCTGGCATTTCTTCTGCTGAGAATGAAGGGCCAATTACCAAGCCGATGCTTGCGTCATTACCTTGTTTGCCGCCAATGCTCACTTGGTACCATTCTGAACCGTCTTTATCCACGCCTAAAATGCCGATATGACCAACGTGATGATGGCCGCAGGCATTCATACAGCCTGAGATATTGAGTTCTAGGTCGCCGATGTCATGCAAGTAATCGAGGTTGTCGAATTGCATTTGAATGGCTTCAGCAATCGGAATGCTTTTTGCGTTGGCGAGTGAACAAAAGTCGCCGCCTGGGCAGCAAATAATATCAGTCAGCAATCCCACGTTTGGGGTTGCCAAACCTGCAGCGCGAGCCTTTTCCCAAAGCGGGAAGAGGTTGCTTAATTTTACGTCTGCTAAAATCAAGTTTTGTTCGTGAGAAACGCGCAGCTCTCCAAAACTATAAGCGTCGGCCAAATCAGCAACAATGGCCATTTGTTCTGATGTTGCATCACCCGGTGCATGGCCGTGTGGTTTGAGTGAAAGTGTTACTGCGCGGTAGCCCGCTTGTTTGTGGGTGTGTGCGCAACGCTTTAACCACGCGGCGAATGCTGGGTTGCTGGCGATGGCGCTATCAAAGCTTGAATCATGCGCTGGCAAGCTTTCATATGGCATTGCCTCAAAGTGTTGGCCAACACGCGCTAATTCAGCCTCTGTAATTGTGTTTGGATTGTCTTTAAGGTGCAGCCATTCCGCTTCAACTTGTTGCTTGAAGTCCTCAATGCCTAATGCTTTAACTAAAATCTTAATACGCGCTTTATAAGCGTTATCACGACGACCGTGAACGTTGTAAACGCGGATAATCGCTTCGCAATAGGTAAGAGCGTGTTGCCACTCAAGATGTTCGCGAATTACCGTGCCCAAGATAGGGGTGCGACCTAATCCACCACCAACCCAAACTTTAATCGCTGTTTTGCCTTTTGTGTCTATGTAAAACTCCATGCCAATGTCATGCGCTTGAACGATGGCTCGGTCTTGCTCGGTGCCAGAAACGGCGATTTTAAATTTACGTGGCAATAAGGCAAACTCAGGATGGAAGGTGCTCCATTGGCGCAAGACTTCAGCCATCGCGCGTGGGTCAATCACTTCATCAGGGGCTACACCAGCAAATTGGTCTGTCGTGATATTGCGGATGCAATTGCCAGAGGTTTGAATGGCGTGCATTTCAACGGTAGCAAGCTCAGCCAAAATCTCAGGCACATCTTCTAGCTTAGGCCAATTAAGTTGTAGGTTTTGACGGGTGCTGAAATGACCATAGGCTTTGTCGTATTTTTTAGCAATGTTGCCAAGTTTACGTAATTGTCTGGATGACAACATGCCATAAGGCACCGCAATTCGAAGCATAGGCGCTTGACGTTGAATATAAAGCCCGTTTTGTAAGCGGAGTGGACGGAACTCATCTTCAGAGAGTTCGCCAGCAAGATAGCGATTAGTTTGGTCGCGGTATTGCGCGACACGCTCGTTTACAATTTGTTGGTCAATGGCATCGTATTTATACATATTTATTCAATTTTTCAAAGAGGCGATATTTTAATGCAAAATCCGCTTGGTTTCACGCTTTATCTTGGCATTGGGCCTCATTAGTGGGGCTTAATGCAAAATCAGTTTAAAGCCTACATAGATCAAAATGGTGGCAAGTGCTATGCGTATCCAATGCTCGGCTACCTTAGCACTTAAATGACTACCAATGTAGATGCCAGGAATCGAGCCAATTAACAAGGTCCCAAGTAAGCTGTAATCAACCGTACCAATGCTTGCATGGCCAAGTCCTGCCACTAAGGTTAACGGCACTGCATGAGCAATATCAGTGCCGACAATGGTGGTAATCTTTTTGTGAGGATATAGCACAATAAGGGCGGTCACACCTAAAGCGCCAGCACCAACAGAGGTGAGTGTAACTAAACCGCCAAGCACAATGCCAAGCACTACCGTGCTAGAGGCTACATATTTCTCTGGAATTAAAGTCTCTTTCGAAAGCAGGCTCATGAGTTTGGTTCTTAAAAGTACCGCTACTGAAGTAACAATCAGTGCAATACCCAAGCTGAACTTGATGGTTGCGATAGCTTCGGTTGAATCCACATCGATGGTGCGTAAGAATAGAATGGTGGCAAATGATGCTGGCACGCTCCCTGCAGCGAGAAGCTTAACTATGTGCCAATCAATGTTGCCTAGCTTGCCGTGAGCAAAAATACCCACTGATTTAGTGATGGATGCGTAAAGCAAATCGGTACCAACGGCTAGTGCAGGCTTGATATGGAAAAAAATCATCAAAATAGGAGTCATGAGCGAACCACCACCCACGCCTGTTAAGCCAACCAAAAATCCAACGACAAAGCCTGCAATAATGAAGCCGAAATCCATAAAAGTCCTTAATAAGATTGATTTAGCGTGAAATAAAACTGCAATGATTATAAATGACTAAATATGTTGTTTTTATAACAGTTTATTCTTAATATATGCTTATTAGTTATAAAGGGTGATGTTGAGATGAAATTACATCAATTGCGCTATGTGAGCGAGGTTGTTAAGCAGGGTTTGAACATTTCTTTAGCTGCTGATGCGCTGCATACATCACAGCCTGGGGTGAGTAAGCAAATTCAGCTACTTGAGCAGGAGCTTAATCTACAGATTTTTGAGCGTCATGGCAAACGCTTAACGGGGGTGACAGAGCCTGGTCGAAATATTATTGAGCTCGCCGAGCGCGTAATGCGCGACATGGAAAACATTAAGCGTGTGGGGGACGAGTTTAGTCATGAAGATATAGGCACGCTCACTATCGCTACCACACACACACAAGCACGGTATCGTTTACCTGCGGCTGTTAAACCGTTTATGCACAAATATCCCGACGTTAAACTCAATATTCATCAAGGCAACCCAACGCAGGTGGCTGAGCAGGTGGAAAGCGGTGAAGCGGATATTGGGATTGCGACCGAGGCTATTAGCCACTTTGAAAAGATTTTATGTTTGCCAGCCTATCAGTGGAATCGCTGTGTTGTTGTGCCGCCAGGTCACCCATTGATTAACGATATTCCGCTTACGCTCAAAAAATTGACGCATTACCCACTGATAACTTATGACTTTGCATTTACTGGCGGCTCATTAGTAAGTAGTGTATTTGAGAAAGAAGGGCTATCACCTAACGTGGTCCTCTCGGCCATTGATGCCGACGTAATTAAAACATATGTTAGTCTGGGTTTGGGAGTCGGTTTGCTTGCTGGTATGGCTTACGATGCTGAGCGAGATACCAATTTGATTGCCCTGGATGCAAAACATCTATTCCCTGACAGCGTCACCTATGTAGGTATTAGACGTGATGCCTATTTAAGGAAGTTTGCCTATGAGTTCATTCAGCTCTTGGCGCCGCATTTTGACCGCAAAGCGGTGAAGGAAGCCCTTAAACAATAAAACAATTACTTGCGTGGCAAAGTTGGGATTTCATTGCTTTTTCGGATATAATCTTGGCTCGAAATTATTGTTGTTTCGTTATTTTTATTAAGTAATTATTCGGAGAGCGCTATGGCTAATTTATTAGAACAATTGAAGTCTATGACCACTATCGTGGCTGACACTGGTGATGTTGAAGCGATTAAAAGTGTAAAACCTATCGATGCTACAACCAACCCTTCTTTGGTATTAAAAGCGAGCCAATTGCCACAATACGCATCATTGATTGATGAAGCGATTGCCTATGCAAAAGCAAAAGGCGGCTCTAAAGCAGAACAAATTGACAATGCAGCTGACAAATTGGCTGTGTTGATTGGTACAGAAATCACTAAGGTTGTTCCTGGTCGTATTTCAACGGAAGTAGACGCACGTTTGTCATTCAATGTTGAAAAAATGGTGGCTAAAGGCCGTAAATTAATTCAGTTGTATCAAGATGCTGGCATTGGCAAAGAGCGCGTGTTGATCAAATTAGCATCAACATGGGAAGGTATCAAAGCAGGCGAAATTCTTGAAAAAGAAGGCGTTCAATGTAACCTCACATTGTTATTCGGTTTCGGCCAAGCACGTGCTTGTGCAGAAGCAGGCGTATTCTTGATCTCACCATTCGTTGGCCGTATCCTAGACTGGTATAAAGCTAAGAACCCAGGCACAGAATACACACAAGAAACTGACCCAGGTGTGGTTTCAGTGCGTGCTATTTACCAATACTACAAAGAACACGGTTACAAAACTGTTGTGATGGGTGCTTCATTCCGTAACACAGGTGAGTTAATCGCTTTGGCTGGTTGTGACCGTTTAACTGTTTCACCAAACTTATTACAAGATTTGGCTGCAACAGAAGGTACATTGACGCAAGTATTGAAAGACGGCGGCGCAAATAAAGCAGCTCCAGCGCGATTGACTGAAGAAGAGTTCCGTTTTGCATTAAACGAAGATCCAATGGCAACTGAAAAGCTTGCTGAAGGTATCCGTGGTTTCGTTGTTGACCAAAACAAACTTGAAGCTGCGCTTGCTGAAAAACTATAAGCTTTGTAACTATTATTTCTGTAACAAATAAATGCTAGGCTTTGATCTAAAGGCTAGCATTGTGATTTATAGCGTTGACACATTGATTGTTTGCGCTATAAGATATCATTCGATTTTTAAGTTAGTGCTGAATAAGCGCTAAAAACAAGTAGTAAAACCTGTAACCCATCGGAGAAAAGAAACATGGCACATACACAAATGGCTTTAGATTCATTAGATTTTGACGCAACAATAGCACTAGCAACAGCGGTTGCTCCACACGTTGATATTCTTGAAATTGGTACACCATGCATTAAGCACAACGGTATCAAATTACTTGAAACTCTTCGTGCTAAATTCCCAAACAACAAAATCTTAGTTGACTTGAAAACAATGGACGCTGGCTTCTACGAAGCTGAGCCATTCTACAAAGCTG
>Ga0194075_1031_pt1 | contig 12139 bp, 18 predicted proteins | sample LauGreSBDMM110SN_4_FD_133645 | JGI IMG/M metagenome (GOLD analysis project Ga0194075, IMG submission 133645)
GCTCTGCCTCACTAAAGCTTAAACAAATAATACCAACCACAATCATTAAAGCACCCACAAGTTGCATTGGGGCAAGCCTGTCTCCAAAATAAACGGCTGAAACCGCCAAGACTGCCACCACCACCAAATGTGATGCGGCATAAGCCAGACCAACCGGTGCGTGCTTAAGCAATGTCATCCAAGCGATAAATGACCCTAAATATCCAAGAACTGCACCATATATCCAAGGCTGAGAAAATATCGAGAGGAACCACTTCAACTGCATAACAAACTCACCGCCGTGGTTTGAGGCAAGCTTAAATGAAACCTGAGTAAGAGTATCGCATAGCATTAAGGCCGAAAAACCAACAATATAAAACTGCGTTTTCTTCATGAGTAAATCCCCACAAAGATAACGCCAATAGTGATTAATGCCATACCCAAGAGCCTCATGCGATCTAGTTTTTCTTTAAAGATTAAACGACCAGCAATGACGATTGAAACCATATTAATCGCTCCCAACAAGACGCCCTGAGACAAAGAAAGAACTGAAAGGAAGGCTAGCCAAACAACGAATTCAAGACAAAAGCAAACAATACCAACCCAAAGCGGGAATGAGCTTAGCATTGATTTCCAGCGAGCAGTTTCTGTGAATTCATTTTGATCAGCAGTTGCGGCAAATTTAAGCGCAACATGACCAACTGTATCTAGCGTGACATTAATAACCCAAATTAAAATCGCGATTGAAGACAATAGATTTAACTTTGGGTGATTAAGGGAGTGGTGCCGAATGTCGGAATCGAACTGACGACCTTCGCATTACAAGTGCGCTGCTCTACCAACTGAGCTAATTCGGCAAGTATTAATTAATCAACTACATTTACAACGGGAGCTATTTTACCAACTTTAAGGGGTTTTTTTTCACTTCTGATGAAATATTTTTTTCTTTGTTTGCTATCTCATTGTTTTTTATTTCTTTTACCGCATCACCATCTTCTGCTTGCACCTCAAAAAACATGCCTTGACCATTTTCTCGTGCAAAAATCCCTTTTATTGCATCAATAGGAACATACAAGTTATTTGATACACCCGAAAAACGCGCAGAGAATGAAACTGCTTCGTTGGTGAATTGCAAATCCTTAGTTGCAGAATAGTTAAGATTCAAGACGATTTCACCATCTTTTACATATGCCATCGGGACTTTAGTTTGCGGACTCACTTCAACCAATAGATGGGGCGTTAATTGATTATCAACGCACCACTCATGAATCGCCCTAATCATATAAGGCTTGGTTGAAGTTAATTCACTCATATTTATTTACGCATCGCTTTTTCAGATGGCGTCATGGCTTCAATATAAGCCGGGCGTGAGAAAATACGTTCTGCATATTTCAACAATGGTGCCGCTTGTTTAGGCAATTCAATCCCGTAATGACCAAGTCTCCATAATAATGGTGCGATTGCCACATCAAGCATAGAGAAGTCGTCGCCAAGGATATATTCTTGCTTGCTAAACAAAGGAACGATTTGCGTTAAATTATCACGTATCGCTGAGCGAGCTTTATCAGCCGCTTTTTGATTGTCGGACTCAATATCTTTGATATGGTCGAACAGTTGCTCTTCAAAGTTGTGTAAAAATAAACGAGCGCGAGCGCGCATCACAGGATCAGCAGGCATCAATTGTGGATGCGGGAAACGCTCATCAATATATTCATTGATAATGTTTGCTTGCTCTAGCACTAAATCACGCTCAACCAATACTGGCACGGTATTGTGGGGGTTAATCACTGCGAGGTCCTCTGGCTTATTTGCCAAATCAACGTCAATGACTTGAAAGTCCATGCCCTTTTCGAACAATACGATACGGCAACGATGGCTATACGGATCGGTAGTACCTGAATAAAGTGTCATCATAATTTTGGTTCCTCGCTTACAAAAAGCAAAACGGGAAGCCAGCCGAATAGCTGGCTTCCCGCAATGTTGTTATTTTAGTGTATATCTTTCCAGAACTCTTTTTTCAAGTAGTAAGTCAGCACAAACATCAGCCCCAAAAAGGCTAATACCAACAAACCTAAATTCTTATCGCGTTCTTTGAAAGGCTCAGCCATAAAGACTAAGTAATTCACTAAATCTGCAATAGTTGCATCATACTCAGCTGGCGTCATGGCGCCTTGTTTTTCTAGCACTAAATGGTGCGTATCCGTCTTCTCATCAATCTTTAATATTTGTTCACCTTGCAAGCTCCAAAGCACATGCGGCATAGCAACTTTTTCATAAACAACGTTGTTCCAGCCAGTTGGTCTTGTATCGTCTCGGTAAAAGCCGCGTAAATAGCTATAAAGCCAGTCAGCGCCACGAGCACGTGCTTCAACAGATAAGTCTGGTGGAGTTACGCCAAACCATGCTTTCGCATCCGCTTTCGGCATTGACACTGTCATCGTGTCGCCAACCTTTTCACCAGCAAACATCAAGTTTGATTTGATTTGTTCATCCGTCAAACCAATATCTTGCAAACGGTTATAACGCATATAAGCAGCGCTATGACAGTTCAAACAATAGTTTACAAATGTTTTTGCACCGCGTTGCAACGAGGCTTGATTATTTGGATCGATAGGTGCACGATCTAGTTTAACACCCTCATTCGCAATGGCCATCAATGGCAATAGCAATGCTAAAACCAATAAAATTTTAGTTTTCATTATGCTGTTACCCTTTCTGGCACCGGCTTAGTTTTATCTTTCTTGGTGTACCAAGGCATCAATGCAAAGAATGAGAAATAAACCAAACTAAAAAACCTTGCCACGATAGTTGCTCGATCAGCACCGCCAATCAAAGGCGTGCTAGATGCGAATTGACCCCATACATTTGATGGCTCTGTTCCTAAGTAACCTAATACGATGAAACTCAATACAAAAGCAGCCAGCCATTTTTTGTACAAACTTCCGCGATAGCGAATTGACCTTACTGGGCTGCGATCTAGCCAAGGCAAGAATGCAAAAATCACAACAGATAATCCCATTGCGGCCACACCAGGGAATTGCGAATTAAAAATTGGTGGTACAGCGCGTAAAATTGAGTAATAAGGTGTGAAATACCAAACTGGGGCAATATGCGCTGGCGTTTTTAACGGATCAGCGGGGATAAAGTTGTTCGCTTCAAGGAAATAACCGCCCATCTCTGGCGCAAAGAAAATAATGGCTGAGAACACAATCAGGAACACTGATACACCCATTAAGTCTTTCACAGTATAGTAAGGATGGAATGGAATACCATCTAGCGGGATATGTGTTTTCGGATCTTTATGTTTCTTGATCTCAACTCCGTCGGGATTGTTTGAGCCCACTTCGTGCAAGGCAATCAAATGTGAAACCACCAAGCCAAGCAGGACCAAAGGCAATGCAATCACGTGGAATGCAAAGAAACGATTAAGCGTCGCATCTGAAACAGTGTAATCACCACGCAACCACAATGAAATATCTGGGCCAATGAACGGGATAGAGGTGAACAAATTAATGATAACTTGGGCGCCCCAATAAGACATCTGACCCCAAGGCAATAGGTAGCCAAAGAAAGCTTCACCCATTAAGACTAGGAAAATGCCAACACCGAACAGCCAAATCAATTCACGGGGTGTTTTATAAGAACCATACATCAAGCCCCTGAACATGTGTAAATAAATCACCACAAAGAACATAGATGCGCCAGTAGAGTGCATATATCGAATCAATCGACCCCAAGAAACATCACGCATGATGTACTCAACGGAAGCAAAGGCGAGTGCTGCATCTGGCTTGTAGTTCATTGTTAGAAAAATACCCGTTAGAATTTGCAACACTAAAATGAGCGTTGCTAACGCACCAAAGAAATACCAAAAGTTGAAGTTTTTAGGCGCATAGTATTCGGTAACATGCGCTTTTAAATTTGACGACAAAGGGAATCGAGCGTCAATCCAATCAATTAAGTTTTTGGAATCCTGCTGATTGTTTTTAGCCATTACGCAACTCCCTTATCATCTGCACCAATTAGCACCACAGAATCACTAATGTATTTGTGCGGCGGAACCACCAAGTTAATTGGGGCTGGCGAGCCACTAAATACACGACCAGCCAAGTCAAATTTAGAGCCGTGACAAGGACAGAAAAATCCACCAGTCCAATCAGCGCCCATATCACCACCTGTTTGTAGTTTAGGTGATGGCGAACAGCCTAAGTGAGTACAAATACCCACCAAAACCATAATGTTTGGCTTAATCGCACGTGATGGATTGACACAATAATCAGGCTGTTGACTTATCACTTCCAATTTCGGATCAGACAATTTGTCGTCATGACTCGCCAACGCATCAAGCATCGCTTGACTGCGATTAACAATCCAAACAGGCTTACCACGCCATTCAACCGTAATCATTGAGCCAGGCTCAATTTTACTGATTTCAGCTTCAACTGGGGCGCCTGCAGCTTTTGCGCGCTCACTTGGCAACATACTCGTTACGAAAGGCACAGCAACGGCTGCGGCTGCCACACCACCTGCAACTGAAGTTGCCGCAATCAGAAATTTACGCTTACTTTGATCTACTTCTTGATTCGCCATCCCCATGTCCTTAATTTCTAAATTACATTGACGCTTTATTAAAATTTAACCGATCATTTTACAGGTTTCAACTAAAAACTTAAACCCTTGAAGCCTTTAATTTACGACACACCCAACAAATTTTTCTACCCGAAAAAATCCAACCCTCAAACTGGGTTATCAATATCGATAAATTCATGTGCCAAGGTGAACTGATTCGCTAGATGCTCACCCAAAGCCCTGATGCCATAGCGCTCAGTCGCATGATGCCCCGCCGCAATGTAAGCCACGCCAGATTCACGCGCTAAATGGAATGTTTGCTCTGAAATCTCTCCACTAATAAAAACGTCCACGCCCAACTCAATTGCATCAACGATATATCCCTGCGCTCCACCAGTGCACCAGGCTACATTTTTAATTGTTCGACTTAAATCGCCAATGACTAAAGGCACTCTACCGAGCTGATTGCCAACATGCTCAGAAAACCGTTCTAATGTTTGCGACTCACCCAAGCTACCCTGCGCAATCAAACCTTGATTGCCAGTGTAGGCTTGGACATTTAAGCCCAACACCGTCCCCAACTGTGCGTTATTTCCTAGCTCTGGATGCGCATCTAGGGGTAAGTGATAAGCCAACAAACTTATTTCATTATCCAGTAGGAATTTAATACGATTGCGCTTCAAGCCCACAAGGCAAGCTTCTTCGTTCTTCCAAAAATAGCCATGATGCACAAGTACAGCATCTGCCCCTGCTGATTTAGCAGCTTTCAAGAAATCCATACTTGCGCTCACACCCGTCACAATTTTGTTGACCTGTGACTTACCCTCAACTTGCAAGCCATTCGGGCAATAATCAGAGAATCGCTCGACCTGTAAAATTTGTCGGGTATAATTTACTAGTTGTTTTAATTCCATTTTTTGATTCCGCAATTGTTGCATTCGTTATAACTGGTAGATCATATGAAAAAGCTTTGGCTCATTTTCGCACAAACTGTCACCGTCAGCCTCGCTGTAGTTTTTGTAGTGCAAATTTTTTACCCAAAACTCATCTATTCAAATATTCAATACCTCGAAGACCATATTGAAAAAGCAACTCAGCCAACAAAAGGCTTTGGTTCATATAGCAGCGCAGCCCAAAAAGCGATGCCATCCGTGGTCAATATTTTTACCAGCAAAAAAAATGCAACTAACCCACATCAACAATTCCTAGACGACCCACTGTTCAAGCATTTCTTTGGCGACCAATCAGACGAGCAGTCCCAACATGAAACCAGCCTTGGCTCTGGGGTAATTGTGAATAAAAACGGCCTAATACTCACCAATCAACATGTGATTGAATCCGCTGATGAAATTCAAGTTGTGTTAGAAAATGGCCGAACAGTTAAAGCACACGCTGTAGGCTCAGACACTGATACTGACCTTGCGGTTCTTAAAATCGATGTAGAAAATCTTCCCGCCATCACTTTTGCAGATGCCGAGAAAAACAAAGTAGGGGATGTAGTACTTGCCATTGGCAATCCATTTGGTGTTGGACAAACCGTAACACAAGGAATTATTAGTGCTCTTGGTCGAAATCATCTTGGCATCAGCACTTTTGAGAGCTTTATTCAGACTGACGCTTCGATTAATCCTGGCAATTCAGGAGGCGCACTGATAGATGCTGATGGCAACTTAGTGGGAATTAACAGCGCAATTTACTCTCGCAATGGTGGCTCCATGGGCATAGGCTTTGCTATTCCAGTGAGCATTGTTAAGCAAGTCATGGAGCAAATTATCCGCCAAGGTAGCGTGACGCGAGGCTGGATAGGGATTGAGGCACAAGACATGACCGCTGAACTCGCAGTCTCATTTAAATTGAAAAGCGCTCAAGGCTCTTTAATTGCAGGCATTATTAAAAATAGCCCTGCTGAACGTGCTGGACTTAAAGCGGGTGATGTTTTACTAGAAATAAACGGACTTCAGGTGATTGATAGCACCAATATGCTCGGACTTATTTCTGAATTAAAACCCAAAAAACAAGCGATATTGAAAATCGCTCGAAACCAAAAAGAGATTAATGTGCCAGTGATGATTGGTCGTAGACCAAAACTTGAAGCGAATTAGGGATTTTCGCGTGGCGCAACAAACCTCGCGACAAACACCCCAGCCTCGTACAAGAACCACAATGGCAGGGCTAACATAATTTGTGAAATCACATCTGGAGGGGTAAGGATTGCGCCGACAATAAACGCGCCAACAATCACGTAAGGCCTTGCCTCTTTTAGCATCTCTATTTTAACGATATTAAACCTCACCAAAACCACCACGGCAATTGGCACTTCAAAAGCGAGGCCAAATGAAACAAACATCGTCGTCACAAAATCCAAATAGCTCCCTATATCTGTCATCACTGCTACACCCTCTGGGGCAGATGCTGTAATAAATCCAAACAACACGGGAAAAACCGCAAAGTACGCGAAAGCCATTCCAGCAAGAAACAGCAACGTACTAGCGACAATCAGCGGTCCGATAAATCGACGCTCATGCGCATAAAGTCCCGGCGCAACAAACGCCCATGCTTGGTATAGCGTGTAAGGCAAAGAAACGACAATTGCTAATAGGGTAGAAACCTTCATTGGCACCAAAAAAGGCGTGGTGACTGCAGTGGCTATCATCTTCGTCCCAGCAGGCAAATGGATTAATAGTGGATGTGCTAGCCAAGTATAAAGCCCGTTTGAAAATGGCAGAAAAGCAATGACGCAAACAACCAAACCCACGACAATTTTAAGTAAGCGGTTTCGTAATTCAAGCAAATGTGAAATAAAAGTATCTGTCACACTCATTTGGACTTAGATTTTCTCACTGGCTTAGGCTTTGAAGCTAGTTTTGTTGCTAACTTTAGATCTTCTAATTGGAGCTCCGTTTGAGCTTGTGGGACTGTGCTTGGCGCGAGAATACTATTTTCTAATTTTTTTGATTGTGCCTGAATTTCTTGCTGCAATTTCTTGAGGTCCTCAAATTGCATTTCGCGCTCGACCTCAGATTTAACATTGTTAACATAGCGCTGCATCCGCCCTAACAACGCACCAGCTGTGCGCGCTACTCTTGGAAGTCTTTCAGGGCCGATTACAATCATAGCAACTACAGCAATCAGCCCCAGCTCTGAAAATCCTACATCAAACATAAATAAATATTAATGCTTCGTTTTATCGACAATTTCGGCTTCAATTGTTTCAACTTTGCGTGCATCTTCAGGCACTGCCTCCGCTTTTTCTTCACCTTTCATCGCATCTTTGAAGCTCTTGATAGCGCCGCCTAAATCACCGCCAAGATTTCGCAGTCTTTTTGTGCCAAACACAACAATTGCAATCACCAAGATGACTAATAATTCTTTCAACATGAGATAACTCCTAATTAAGTCTTGGGTAAATTTGCGCCGCCACCAAACACATGGACATGAATGTGGAATACTTCTTGCCCGCCTTCACGACCTGTATTAATCATAGTTCGAAAGCCTTTTAAACCTTCTTCGGCCGCTAGCTTAGACGCTAATAATAACATCTTACCCAGTAAGGCCTGATGAGACTGATCTGCGGATGCGAGGCTTTCAATATGTAGCTTTGGCACAATTAAAAAGTGCACCGGCGCAATTGGATGTATATCATTAAAAACGATGACATCTTCATCTTCAAAAATCTTTTTTGAAGGGATTTCACCTTTCGTGATTTTGCAAAAAATACAATCTGCGCTCATCTGTATCTCTAAGCCTCTAATATTATGGGATCTAATCTTTAGGGCGTGAAGCTTTTTCAGCGATGCCAGACAAACCTTCACGACGCGCCAACTCTTCTAAAACATCCTGCGCGCTTAAGCCCGCCTGGGCAAGCATCACCATGGTATGAAACCATAAATCAGCCGTTTCATAAATCAGGTCTTCTTTACTGCCATCCTTGGCCGCAATAATAGTTTCAGCCGCTTCTTCGCCCACCTTTTTAAGGATGTTATTCATCCCTTTGCTATACAGCTTGGCGACATAAGAAGTTTGCGGATCTGCGTCTTTTCTGGCTTCTAGCAAATCAGTCAATCGCTGAATAATGTCATTCATGTTTGTAAATTTCCTCTGGATTTTTAATCACAGGCTTATCTATTTTCCATTCGCCATTTTCTAGTTTTTGGAAAAAACAGTCATGACGTCCAGTATGGCAGGCAATCCCGCCTATCTGTTCAACCGTCATTAAAATAACGTCAGCATCGCAGTCTAGCCGAAGCTCATGCACTTTTTGCATGTGCCCCGACTCCTCACCTTTATGCCAGATTTTGCCACGTGAGCGAGACCAATAAACAGCATGTCCTGTTTCAACAGTGAGCTGCAAAGCCTCACGGTTCATAAAAGCAAACATTAACACCTGATTGGTACCAAGCTCTTGAGCAATCACAGGCACCAAGCCATCAGCCCAGCTTACTTTATCTATCCAGCTCAAAGTCGCACCTCAATGCCGTGTTCGCGCATATATTCTTTAGCTTGACGCACCGTATATTCACCATAGTGAAATATGCTTGCCGCAAGCACGGCATCAGCGCCACCCAATTTCACGCCATCGACTAAATGCTGCAAATTACCAACACCACCGGAGGCAATTATCGGCACATCGACTGCATCGCTAATGGCTTTATTCAAGCCGAGATTAAAACCTATCTTCGTCCCATCCCTATCCATACTTGTGACAAGCAATTCGCCCGCTCCGAGATTCACCATTTTTCGTGCCCATTCAACGGCATCTAGACCTGTTTCTTTGCGCCCACCATGGGTAAATACTTCCCATCTAGGTTGACCTGAAGCATCTACACCAACTTGCTTTGCATCAATCGCAACAACGATACACTGCGAACCATAGCGATCAGACGCATCCGCAACCAATTGGGGATTAACCACAGCAGATGTATTTATACTGACTTTGTCAGCGCCTGCATTAAGTAAACGGCGAACGTCCTCGACTTCTCGAACACCACCACCTACAGTCAACGGAATAAATACCTGCGAAGCCACCTCTTCAATAATGTGCAGAATCAATCCGCGATTATCTGAGCTCGCGGTAATATCAAGGAAAGTTAATTCGTCTGCGCCTTGCTCATCGTAACGGCGCGCGATTTCAACTGGATCTCCCGCGTCACGAAGTTCAAGAAAGTTAACGCCTTTTACAACGCGACCATCCGTTACGTCCAAACAAGGAATGATGCGTTTAGCTAACATTAACCGTTTAACTCATTTGCCAACGCTTGAGCCGCTTCAAAATTCAAGGTGCCCTCATAAATAGCGCGACCTGTAATAGCGCCCATAATACCTTCACTCTCAACCGCACAAAGTTTACGGACATCGCCTAGATCGGTAATACCGCCACTTGCAATCACTGGAATGGTTAATGCTTGCGCCAGCGCAACCGTGGCTTCAATATTCACGCCACTTAACATACCGTCACGGCCGATGTCTGTATAAACTACGGCTTCAACACCATAGTCTTCAAATTTCTTGGCCAAATCAATCACGTCATGCCCTGTTAATCTTGACCAACCATCAACAGCCACTTTGCCATCTTTAGCATCTAAGCCCACCATAATTTGACCTGGGAATGCGTAACAAGCTTCGTGCAAGAAGCCTGGGGTTTTCACTGCCGCTGTACCGATAATGACATAGTCAATTCCGCTATCAAGATAACGTTCAATGGTTTCTAAATCACGGATGCCACCACCTAATTGAATTGGGATTTCGCCGCGGCAAGCTTCAACAATGGCTTTAATCGCCCCCTCATTAACTGGCTTACCCGCAAAAGCACCATTCAAATCCACAAGGTGCAAACGTTTACCGCCTTGATCAACCCAATGGCGTGCCATGGCACCTGGATCTTCAGAAAACACCGTAGCATCTTCCATCAAACCTTGTTTTAAACGTACGCAGTGACCGTCTTTTAAATCGATAGCAGGAATAATTAACATAATATAAAGGCTGTTTTACAAATTAAATGGGATTAATAAAATTAAGGTTTGCCATTCCACTGAACAAAGTTGGATAACAACTGTAATCCAGCGTGCTGACTTTTCTCTGGGTGAAACTGAACTGCAAAAATATTGTTGTGTGCAATCGCGCCTGTAAAAGCTGCAGGATATTCTGTTACGCCAGCAACTAAAGTCGCATCATCTGGCTGAACATAATAACTGTGCACGTAATAGAAACGCTCACCATCTGGAATATCTTTCCACATCGGATGGTCTTGTTTTTGATAAACCTGGTTCCAGCCCATATGTGGCACTTTAAGTTTATTGCCGTCTGCGTCGTGCATCGCATCCGCAGCAAAGCGTTTTACCTTGCCAGCCAAAATACCCAAACCATTAGCATCACCTTCTTCAGAGTGCTGAAACAAAAGCTGTAAGCCTATACAAATACCAAGGAATGGTTTACGAGCGGCAGATTGCACAATAGCATCATGAACTCCTCTAGATTCAAGCTCTCGCATGCAATCAGGCATAGCGCCTTGCCCTGGAAATACAACGCGCCCGGCATCAAGAATGTCCTTAGCAGAGCTTGTCACCACAACGTTTTTATTGGGGGCAACATGCTCCAAGGCTTTTGAAACTGAGCGTAAATTGCCCATGCCATAATCTACTACTGCGATATCAATCATGATACTTTTCTGAAAATTTCAACATCCATGCCTAAAGTTTGGATGACGAAAGTTTTGAGTAATTAACATTCAGACTTATAAAGTTCCCTTGGTAGAAGGCATGATGCCTGCCATACGAGGATCTAATTCGGCAGCCATACGTAGCGCACGGCCAAATGCCTTAAAGATTGTTTCTGCTTGATGATGGGCATTGTCGCCACGTAAATTATCAATATGCAAGGTTACCAAAGCGTGATTGACAAAGCCTTGGAAAAATTCGTGGATCAGATCCACATCAAAATCACCAATGCGCGCACGTCTGAATTCAACGCCAAACTCCAAACCTGGGCGACCTGATAAATCGAGCACAACTCGTGACAATGCTTCATCTAAAGGCACATATGAATGTCCATAGCGGCGCACGCCTTTTTTATCGCCTACAGCTTTTGCAAAAGCCTGGCCCAAGGTGATACCAACATCTTCTACTGTGTGATGTGCATCAATGTGCAAATCACCCTTTGCTTCAATCGTGATGTCCATCATGCCGTGTCTAGCAATCTGATCTATCATGTGATCTAGAAACGCTAACCCACTCGCCAATTTTGAGGCCCCGTTGCCATCGAGATTAATCGAAACAACAATTTGGGTTTCTAGGGTATTACGGCTAACTTCAGCTTTACGCATGAGAGTATGTTTTCTTTCTTAATTTACAAATAAAAACCGCCGCAAAACGTAATACCTTGTTTTGCAGCGGTCTATTATGGTCGTTTATTACCTTTTATTTAGCCAATTTATATTAGCTAAACAAGCCTTTCAACCAACCGAACAAACCACCTGAATTGCCACCATGAGCAATTGCAGTGATTTCTGCAGCAGAAGCAGCAGGATCAGCAGCACCGTAAATAGCAGCGCCAGCAACGATGATTGTTGCACCAGCATCACGTACTTGTGCAGCTG
>Ga0194075_1094_pt1 | contig 9735 bp, 12 predicted proteins | sample LauGreSBDMM110SN_4_FD_133645 | JGI IMG/M metagenome (GOLD analysis project Ga0194075, IMG submission 133645)
TTGTAATTTCTCTTTAATACGTGCAGATTTACCTGAACGCTCACGCAAGTAGTAAAGTTTGCTACGGCGAACATCACCACGGCGTTTCACTTCGATGCTTGCAATCAATGGTGAGTACGTTTGGAATGTACGTTCCACGCCTTCACCTGATGAAATTTTACGAACGATGAATGAAGAGTTAAGGCCACGGTTGCGAATAGCAATCACAACACCTTCGTAAGCCTGCACACGTTTACGTGTACCTTCAACAACGTTTACACCAACAACGACTGTGTCGCCCGGTGCAAAGTTAGGAATCGTTTTGCCTAAACGCGCAATCTCTTCCTTTTCTAACATCTCAATAATATTTGCCACTTTCGTGCTCCTTCTAGTTATGCGAATCTTGTTCCTGCTTCAACTCTTCCAGCAGACGAGATTCCTCTTTTGACAACGACCTTGCGGCCAATAAATCGGGACGTTGGTCCCGAGTTCTTTTCAATGACATTTTTAAACGCCACTGTTTAATCTTTGCATGGTTACCTGAGGTCAATACTTCAGGCACTTTTGCACCTGCATATTCTTCAGGCCTAGTGAAATGCGGGCAATCTAGTAAGCCGTCCACGAACGAATCTTCTATCGCAGAATCAGCATCTCCTAATGCACCAGGCAATTGTCTAACAATCGCATCTATCAACACCATGGCTGGCAGCTCACCGCCAGACAACACATAATCACCAATTGAATATTCCGCGTCGACCAGACGATCTAACAATCGCTGATCCACACCCTCATATCGACTAGCTAACACGACCAATCCTTGCTCAGCAAAGGCTAAGTCGGCAATTAAGTCCATCACAATCTCATGCGTGAGGGGCTTGCCACTTGGTGACATATGAATCACCTTGGGTTTTGCTACGCCTGCTGCAACTTGTCTTGCTTTAGCCGCTTGTATTGCTTGTTCTAAAGGCTCCGCCAACATCACCATGCCAGGGCCGCCGCCGTATGGTCTATCATCCACCGTTCGGTGATTGTCAGTGGTGTAATCCCGCGGATTCCACAAAGACAAACTGTATAACTTATTCTCTAGCGCTCTTGCAGAGATGCCATGCTGACTGATCGCATCAAACATCGGCGGAAACAGTGTGACAATATCAAACTGAATCACTTACTCATCCCACTCAATCGGCCAATCGACCAACATCGTTTTTTCTGCAATGCTCACTTCTAAAATCGTTTGATCAACAAAGGGAAGTAAACGCTCTTTGCCATCTATTGGATCTTTGACAACGATCACGTCATTCGCGCCCGTTTCAAACACATCACTTACCAAACCAAGCACTACGCTTTGTTGATTAGTCACATTTAATCCAATTAAATCTGACCAGTAATACTCGCCTTCATCCACCTCTGGAAACGCTTCACGTGACACTGCCACATGTTTACTTTTCAGGGCTAAAGCGGTATCTCTGTCATTCACCCCTTTGAGTTTCACCAGCAAAGTATCGTTATGTACTTTTGCTGTTTCAACCACATATTTTTGCCAAGGTGAATTTTTAATGCCCGGCTGGGTAGAATTATCGTCTCTTCCCAACCACCAATCAGGGTAACTCAACAGGCTATCGATAGACTCTGTGCTAGTTTGCACTTTAAGCCATCCAAAAATGCCATAAGGGGCGACGATGCGCCCCATGACTACCATATTACTCACTGATTGTTTTACAACAACGCTTCATTAAGGCTACGCAAGTAGCCTTAATAATTATTCAGCGTCAGTTGCCTCAGGAGCAGCTTCTTCAGCAGCAACTTCCGCCACCTCTTCTACTGCGGGTGCAGTGGCAGCAGCGGCAGCGGCTTCTTCAGCAACAGCCTCAACAACTGGCTCTTCAGCAACAACTTCCGCCACTTCTTCTACGGCAGGTGCAGCGGCAGCAGCTTCAGCAGCTTCTTTTGCAGCAGCCTCTTCTTCAGCTTTCTTAGCAGCGGCAGCTTCTTTTGCAGCAGCGACTAATTTAGCTTCAGCTGCGGCTTTAGCATTTGCAACTTTTGCAGCGTCTTTTGCTTTTTTAGCAGCGAAGAATTCTGGGCCTTTAGTATTGTCTTTGACCAAGCGAGCTACGCAATCAGATAATTGCGCGCCATTGCTCTGCCAATGACTGATACGTGCCGTATCTAAGCGAAGACCCTCTTGGCCTTCTTTAGCTAATGGGTTGTAGAAGCCAACACGCTCAATAAAGCGGCCGTCGCGACGATTACGTGAATCTGCAACTACTACGCTGTAGAAAGGGGTTTTCTTCGCGCCACCGCGGGCTAGTCGAATGATTACCATAATATTTTGTTCTCTAATCGTTTTTACAGAAAGGGGCGGATTTTACGTTATTTTCGAATACTTTGGCAAGGTAAATATGCGCTATTTGCAAATTTATCTCATTGTCTTCGGTTAGCATGGGATTGATAGTGCGTTGGGTCAGGCAGTCCAGCCAACAAAAAACCCTCTTTACGGAATCGGCAAGAGTCACACAATCCACATGCGAGACCCTCCGCATCAGCCTGATAACAAGAAACCGTGATGCCATAATCAAAGCCCAATGAATGGCCACATTGGATAATTTGCGCTTTCGTCATATCAATGAGCGGCGCGTGAACAGTAATAGTTTTGCCTTCAACTGCACTTTTAGTCGCCAAGTTGGCCATGCGCTGAAATGCTGCCACATACTCTTGACGACAATCTGGGTAACCTGAGTAATCTAACGCGTTTACACCAATAAATATATCTTGTGCAGCTAGGGTTTCAGCCCACGCCAGAGCTAAAGACAGCATGATGGTGTTTCGGGCGGGCACATACGTCACAGGAATACCATCGCTTGGCGATTCCGGCACTTCAATATTGTTATCGGTGAGTGCAGATCCTCCAAACATTGAAAGATCCAATTGCACGATTTTATGGGCTTTGGCACCAAGTGCAGTTGCTACCCGATCTGCGGCTTGCAATTCAGCCACATGGCGCTGATGATAATCTAGGCTCAAACAATAACCCTCATAGCCTTGGCTATTTGCAATCGCCAACACTGTTGCCGAATCTAATCCACCTGAAAGTAAAACAACCGCTTTTTTCATTGATCTCTTTCTGGTGTTAAACGCCAGCCTTTTCGCCCCAAAGAATTTTATGTAGTTGAACTTGCATCCGCACTGGCAAATGATCTTCCAATACCCAAGCCGCCAAATCTGCTGGCGGAAGCGTTTTATAAACTGGTGAAAATAACACCGGGCATTTCGAAGTCAAATCATACTGACTCAATATTTGCTTCGCCCAATCGTAATCAGCTCTATCCACCATCACAAACTTCACTTCGTCTTTTACAGACAAAGTCGCAATATTGCTCCAAAGGTTTTTGCTTTCTTCACCAGAACCTGGGGTTTTAATGTCCATAATGACGGAAACACGCTGATCTGCCTGGCTAATATCCATTGCGCCGCTGGTTTCAATCGACACCTTATAGCCTGCATCACAAAGCATTTTCAATAGTTCATGGCAGCCCTTTTGCGCCAACGGTTCACCGCCGGTGACACACACATATTGCGCTTGATAGCTGGCAATTTTAGCTAAAATTTCATCAAAGCTTTGTGTGGCGCCGCCATGAAACGCATATTCGGTATCACAATAGCCACAGCGTAAAGGACAGCCCGTGAGGCGCACAAATACTGTAGGTAAGCCAACACGAGATGACTCACCTTGTAATGAATAAAAAATTTCGAAAATGCGTAAGGACATATTTAATTTAAGAAGCTTCGCTTGAAGCTGATGGCTTATTTCTTAATGGATTCCAATACAGCTAAGCGACGCTTCGCATTCGGAATCAATTCGCTCGTTGGATGTTGTGCAATTAAATCTCGCAATGATTTTTTAGCCCCCTCAATGTCAGAAAGCTGAATTTGGCAGTTTGCGATATTAAAGAGTGCGTCTGGCACTTTTGTGCTTTCAGGAAATTGGCTAATCAGCTTTTGCTGAGTGGCAATCGCTGCTTTGTAATTTTTAAGTGAGAACTGTGAAAAGCCCAAACCATATTGGGCATTTGGCACGTACTTGCTATTCGAGTAGTTTTGCAAAAACTTATCAAACGCATCAAATGCTTCTTTATATTTACCTGCTTGAAGTGAAGCTTGCGCAGAATCAAAAGCTTTTGATTCTGCGTTGGCTTCGGCCGGCGTTGGGTTTGTATTATTGACTTGCGCTGTGGGCTCTTTATTTTCTGGCATTGCATTAGTGCTATTGCCGCTTTCTAATTTACGCAATCGGCCATCAGTGTCTGCATATAAATCCTTTTGGCGTTGTTGCGACACTTCAATATTATGTTGTGCCACTTCTAAATCGCCTTTTACCTTATTTAAATCTTCATTGAGCCTGTCTATCTGACTCAATAAATCCATTAGGCCTTGGCTTTTAATCACATTCTCAATCGAGAGAATGCGCTGTTCCAAGGCCTGCTGCGATTTTTTCAAGACATCAAGTGATGCCTGAGTAGCCTGATTCTGAACATCTGTTTTTTGTTGTAAATCGACAATTTGCTGACGCGCCCCTTTATCATCAAACAAAGCGGCTTGAGCCAATTGAGAAATACACAATAAAGAAATGCTAATCAGAATCAGTTTACGCATAGTGACTACTCGTTTTCGTACACAATCTCAACGCGACGGTCCTGTTGGTAACAAGCTTCTTCTTTGCACTCTTTCGCTTTTTCTTCGCCATAGCTGACGGTTTCAATTTGTTTATCTTGAGCGCCCAAAACATTCACTGCTTTCTTGACAGCCACTGAACGACGTTGACCTAATGACAAGTTGTACTCGCGTGAACCACGGCTATCTGCATTGCCTTGGAAAATTACTTTTGCGTTTGGATTAGCGACCAAATACTTAGCGTGTGCTTCCACCAATGAACGATATTCAGCCTTTATTTCGTCTTTGTCAAAATCAAAAAAGATGCTTCGTTTTGATAGGATGTTGTTTGGATCTTTCAATGGATTAACAGACATTTCAGTTTGTACTGCTGGAGCCGTTGAAGCGCCGTCATCTCTAGAAGCCGCACTTGGTTGAGTCGTTTGACTAGATTTGCTGCTGTCGACCACTGGTGCTGCTGGCTTTTCTTTCACTGCAGTATTTGAACAAGCGGCCAATGTTGCCGCAAGCAACACACTCACTAATAAACTCTTTTTCATCATCGTTCTCCTAAATAAAAATACTAAAAAATTACCTAACATGCATTTGAACACTAATTCATTGCTGAACCCCAGGAGGGCTCGCGCACATCACCGCCACTATCTTTCAAGCGCTGTTTTACGCGCCCATCTACTGAAACTGTTGCCAAGGAGCCTCTGCCGCCCACATTGGTCGCATAAAGAATCATACGCCCATTCGGCGCGAAGCTCGGTGATTCATCTTGCGTTGTATCGCTCAGGGTTTGCACTTGCCCTGTTGCCAAATCTTGAACCGCCACCTTAAAGCCCGCTGGCGACTGTTTGATAAACGTCAATAGCTTGCCATCGGCTGACAGATGCGGACTCACATTATATGAGCCCTCAAATGTCACCCGCTTTGCATCGCCCCCTGCGGCAGGCATACGGTAAATTTGCGGGCCACCCCCTCGGTTAGAGGTGAAGTAAATGGACGAACCATCTGGCGACCATTCTGGTTCGGTATCAATACCATTACTAAATGAAACTTGTTGCAAGCCTGTTCCATCGGCATTAATTACATATATTTGTGAGTTGGCACTGTAAGTAAGCACAATCGCGAGTTTCGTTCCATCTGGTGACCAAGCAGGCGCGCTGTTATTTCCCTTAAAGTTTGCTAACACGATACGCTGACCAGACACCAAAGACTGGACAAAAATCACTGGCTTTTTCTTTTCAAAAGAAACATAGGCCAGCTTAGTGCCATCCGGTGACCATGATGGTGAAATGAGCGGCTCTTTAGATGAAACAACGGTTTGGGCATTGAACCCATCCGCATCGGCCACCTGTAAGGAATAGCGTCCGTTTTCTTTATTCACGTAAGTAATACGAGTCGCAAATGCGCCTTTTTCGCCTATCAGTTTTTCATAAATCATGTCAGCAATTCGGTGCGCTGTCGCACGTTGCTGAGCTGGCGTAATATTAAATTCCATTGCCAACAATTGGTTTTGCTTGAGCACATCAAGCAACCTAAAAGATATTTTTAATCGGTTACCTGGCAAACTTTCAACAGTACCAATCGTTAAAGCCTGCGTTTGAATGCTAGCCCAATCGCTATATTTCACCTCTGTTAAGGCATGTGGTTGATTGACAACACCGCGCGTTTCAAGCACGCGGAACAGTCCACTTAGGCGTAAATCAGCACCAATCACATTAGTGACATTATCTTGCTGAGCCGTGGCGTTTCCAGCAGGTGCCGCAAAGGGAACAATCGCAATTGGAACTTGCTGGGCGGCACCACCGACCACTTCAACAGTGAGCTCAGCCTGACCAATCAGCGGCAATAACAAAAATAGAATCAGAAATAAACGTTTTTTAAGCATAGGTTCATTCTATCAAATTAGTGGTTGTCATTAGGTCTGAAAACTAAATTTAAGTCACGAAATTGACTAAATAAATCGGCCGATGTTGGCACCGGTAAAGGCTGCGACTCCAAAATTGCACGCTCAATCGCCTCATCACAGGCCGGCATTCCACTGCCCTTAATAAACTTAGGATGTCCAATCACCTCACCTGTAGGCATCAAACTGATTTTAAAATTCACTTCAAGCGATTGGGAGCTTCCGCATAACTGCTTGTTCACATGTTGCTTAATCTTGCTCCCAATCAATCCTTTGTATTTTCCAATCTCACCCGCATTCGGAGATCCAGACTGTGATAATTGCGCAGTTTTTGAGCCTTCTGGACTCGCTTCTGGCTTCACCGCCTCATGTTTTTGAGATTGCGCATCTTCTGCCAACAAGGCTTGTTGCAATTGCTTTAGCCTTTCGTCAGCTTTGGCTTTATCTGGCTTCGGCGGTTCTTTAGGCTTCTCAATCTTTGGCGGCGTCACTGGCACTTTTTTTATTTGGATTTCAGCCTTAGCTTCTGGCTCTGGCGCTTTTTTAATCTCTGGTTGCTCTTGCTCGACCACTTTAGGAGACTCTGGTGGTTCTGGAAGCGCTGGTTCGGGCAACAATGGCTTAGCATTAGGGCTAGGTAAACTATCCCATAACTCAACCTCAGTAATGCTTATAGGCTTGACCGTTTTCCATTGAAACGACACCAAAAACAATGCTAACAGCATGCCATGCACAAGCACAGTAAATACTCCTGCCTGCCACACTACACTCTTCTCATGTTGTCGAATCATGCAGATTAATTATTACCAAGTAATGACAAGCCCGCTTTTCCGCCCGCTTGTTTAATAAGCCCCAATACTTCAGCGACGCGCTCATAACTTACTTTTTTATCTGCACTAATCACAAATGACCTATCTGGCTCTTTAGCCACTTGTTTTTTAATTTCAAATAACAGCTCGTCATTGGCTACTTTTTTTTCTTGGTAAGTCACTTTTCCATCGGCCTTCACCGTGATAAACACTGGCGCTACTTTGGGTTGATTTAAAACATTACTGCCAACTTTAGGCACATCGACCACACCAGGATTCGTCATCGGTGCTGTCACCATAAAAATCACTAGCAATACCAAAGTCACGTCGATATAAGGCACGACGTTAATTTGATTCATGGCTCTGCGTTTACGAATGCGCGCCATGCTCAGCTCTTACGTTGCAGGATGTTAGTGAATTCTTCTATAAAGCTTTCATAGCGCACCGCTAAACGATCAACAGAAGAGGCAAAACGATTATAGGCAATCACCGCAGGAATCGCCGCAAAAAGACCAATCGCGGTGGCAATCAGCGCTTCGGCAATGCCTGGCGCGACGTGGGCCAATGTGGCTTGTGCCATATTCGCCAAGCCACGGAATGCATTCATAATGCCCCATACCGTACCAAATAAACCTATATATGGACTGACTGAGCCCACGGATGCGAGATATGGTAGATGAGAATCCAAATCATCCATTTCACGGTTATAAGCTGCACGCATCGCACGGCGCGAGCCTTCCATTAAGTCACTCACTTCCAAGCCAGGCTGTTTTTTCAAACGGACAAACTCTTTAAAACCCGCTTCAAAAATGCTCGACATGCCACGCGGTTTTTTGCGCCCTGCAGACAGTCCGTCATACAGCTTATTCAAGTCGCCCCCAGTCCAAAAATTATGCTCGAAACTTTCAGCCTCTTTTTCTGCACGACCAATGGTCATGACTTTAATAAAGATGTACCACCATGAAACGATAGAAACGATAAGCAAAATCGCCATCACCATTTGCACAGGCAAGCTTGCGCCTGTGATGAGCGTCGTTAAAGACATATCTGCGGCTGCATTTACTGGCAATTCAGTCATTATTTCTCCACGATTGTTATCAATTAATTCTAAAGTTTAAAGCCTTAACAAACCTAACATGTTGTCTGGAATACTCACTGGCCTAAAGCTAGTAGCGCCGATACACACCACACCCACCTTGGCGGCAATTAAATGTTCATCACCGCGATATATATTTTGCTCAAACTCAAGCAAGCTACGGCTAACCTTGATCAGCGCTGTATTCACGCTAAGCGCATCGTCAAATTTCGCTGGTTTTTTAAAACGAATTTGAATGTCGCGCACCACAAACAAAATACCTAAATCATCCCTTAGCACAGTTTGCATTGCACCGAGACTGCGCAAAAACTCGGTACGGGCACGCTCCATAAAATTAAGGTATTGGCTGTGATACACCACGCCACCTGCATCGGTATCTTCCCAATAAACTTGTACAGGCCAATTAAATTTCATCTTCTTTATTAAACGTCTTCCGCCGCCCACAGTTCACCAGTGGCAAGCGCCTTGGGAATAGGTAAGCCGAAATGTTGATAAGCTTGTTGTGTTGCGACCCGGCCGCGCGGGGTGCGCATCAAATAACCTTGCTGAATCAAGTAAGGCTCTAGCACGTCTTCAATCGTATCGCGCTCTTCACCAATCGCCGCGGCAAGATTGTCTAAGCCAACAGGGCCGCCGCCAAATTTTTCAAGCACAGCGAGTAATAATTTTCTGTCCATCACGTCAAAACCAAGATGATCGACATCCAGCATTTTGAGGGCCGCATCTGCAATCTCTGATGTCACAATGCCATCGGATTTTACTTGTGCGTAGTCTCTTACGCGACGCAATAAACGGTTGGCAATACGTGGCGTACCGCGTGAACGCTTAGCGATTTCGAGCGCGCCATCGCCTTTCATAATAACTTCCAACAAACCTGCAGAGCGCTGCACAATGCGCGCCAACTCATCAGAAGTATAAAATTCTAATCGCGATACAATACCAAAGCGGTCACGCAATGGATTCGTCAACATACCAGCTCGTGTGGTAGCACCCACTAGCGTAAAAGGCGGCAAATCCAGACGCACTGAGCGTGCCGCAGGACCTTCACCAATCATAATATCCAGACGGTAATCTTCCATCGCTGGATACAAAATTTCCTCAACTACTGGTGATAAACGGTGAATTTCATCAATAAATAAAACATCGTTAGGCTCAAGGTTTGTCAGCAAAGCAGCCAAATCGCCAGCACGTTCAAGCACTGGGCCCGAAGTTTGGCGCATATTCACACCCATCTCTTTTGCGATGATGTGCGCCAAGGTTGTTTTACCTAAACCTGGTGGGCCAAA
>Ga0194075_1080_pt1 | contig 8061 bp, 7 predicted proteins | sample LauGreSBDMM110SN_4_FD_133645 | JGI IMG/M metagenome (GOLD analysis project Ga0194075, IMG submission 133645)
TAACGCCCTTTCCTGTGCCACACGATGCTCGCGAACCCGTGCAGTATACCTTTTCAAATGGCGCTAAAAAATTAGGGGTGCTCACTGACACAGGAAGTTCAACACCTTATATCGAAGAAATGTTGAGTGGCTGCCATGGCCTAGTTCTTGAATGCAATCATGACATCGACATGCTGATGAACGGCATCTACCCGATATCACTCAAGCAACGTGTAAGCGGCAGACTAGGCCATTTGGATAATACTAGTGCGGCGGCGATTTTAAGTAAGCTTAATAACGGCAATCTAAAACATATTGTAGCGGCGCATTTAAGCGAAAAAAATAACAAGCCCGAATTAGCCATTGATGCACTCATTGGCGCATTGAATTGTGAGAGGGATTGGATAGGAATTGCCAGCCAAGAAACTGGCTTCAATTGGAGAGAAATTTAAGCCTAAAAAGATTTAAGCCTTAAAAATTCACTTTACAACTAATAGAAACATAAAAGCCGACTAAAAGTCGGCTTTTATGTTGAGTTTAAACTAGTGAACTAGTTTTGGGCTCGGACTGAATTACTTAGCAGCAGCTGGTGCAGCTTCAGCAGGAGCAGCTTCAGCAGCTGGTGCAGCTTCAGCAGCTGGTGCAGCTTCAGCAGGAGCAGCTTCAGCAGCAGGAGCAGCTTCAACAGGAGCAGCTTCTTCTTTTTGACCACAAGCAGTTAAAGCAAGAGCTAACAATGCAGCAAGGATAGCAGAACGTGTCATTTTAAATTTCCTTAAAATATAAAAAAATAAACCAGTACGGCACATATCTGCGCCGAGTGAGAAAATTTTAACAGCATCCCTTAAAAAAAACACTACTTTTTTAACAATTAATGGTGATTTTATTAAGTAAATCTCATATTTTGCAAAAGTTTATCAACTGCAGAGTAGCTTAATCGTAATTTCTACAATTATTCTGAAAATATAATACAGCTTGCCAAATACCAATCATGCATTAGCACCACAAAATATTCACTTATTTTCGGTGCTAAAGATAAATCTTCCGCAGACAACAATCTACAGTCTGCCAATCGCGAGATCAAACCTGCAGAGTCGGCATCTAAAACTACAATCTCACCATTTAGATAATAAGTATTACTCACATATAATAACTGGCTCTTAAAACTTAGCTTGACTCCATCACGCTTCATGCGCTTCCCAAATGCCTGCAAGGTCATATTTTTAGGTGCATCAAACACAATATGGGATTTAGGCTCGGTTAAGTATAGCCCTAAGAAGTCAGCAACATCGGCATCGTTCCACTTCAAACCATCTAAAATTGATGACACTTGATTAACCATGCCGGCACCTATTTCAGACGGATGCTTCTGAGTAACTAAATTTGGATCGGCATAAATGCCTGAAAGCGTGCGATGTTCTTGCAGGTAATTTAAAAACTCACCCGCTAACTCTTGGGCAGAAGGCGCTCTAAAGCCGATTGAATAAGTCATGCAATCCCCAACGGCAATGCCCCAATGCGCGACGTGCGGGGGTAAATAAAGCATATCGCCTGCAGACAAAATCCATTCTTGCTCAGTATTAAAGTTCTGTAAAATGCGAAGTGGTGCTCCCTCCACCAAACTTAAATCCTTTTGTTCGCTAATGCGCCATAGGCGCTGTCCGCAACCCTGCAATAAAAACACATCGTAAGAATCAAAATGCGGACCAACACCCCCGCCATCAGGCGCATAGCTCACCATCAAGTCATCTAAACGCGCATAAGGAATAAAATTAAACTGCTGCAATACATCATTCGCCTCTTGGAGATGATGATTCACGCTTTGCACCAGCAAAGTCCAATCTCGTTTAGGCAATTTCGAAAATCGCTTTCCAGAAAATGGCCCCTGCTCTAGCTTCCATTCTTTTTTAACAGTCGAAATCAAGCGCGACTGTACATCCTCTTCGCAGGCCAAGCCTGCTAATTCATTCGGCGTTAAGAAACCTTCAAACGCAGGCATCGCCCCGCGAATTAACAAAGGCTTTTTATGCCAATACTCTTTAAGAAAGGTTTCTGCGCTAATGCCACCAAGTAAAGTGAGCGGCTGTGAATGTCGATTTGAATTTTTTTTCATATTTGTATGATAGCGCATTGCGATATCCAACAAGAAATCAGGTAAAATTTCATGATAATTTTTTCCATTTGAAAGAAACCACCATGCAAATCGCCATGAACACCGTAGTATCGATGACCTATGAACTCTGCGACAGCGAAGGTACCGTGCTTGAGTCAAGCACAGACCCAGTTAACTACTTACACGGTGGTTATGACAACATTTTCCCTCGAGTAGAAGAAGAGCTTCATGGCAAGGCAGTTGGCGATTCAGTTGAAATAACACTTGAGCCAGCCGATGCGTTTGGTGAGTACGATGAGACATTGGTTCAGATGGAACCGATCGCAGCATTCCCAAGTAAAGACTTAAAAATTGGCATGCAATTTGAAGGCGAAGACGAAACTGGCGATGTAATTCTATACACCGTTACTAACATTGATGACGGCAAAGTGGTGGTTGATGGTAACCATCCTTGGGCTGGCGAACGCGTGCTATTCAAAGCAACCGTTACTGGTGTGCGTTCAGCGGTTGAAGAAGAGGTAGCACACGGCCACGTGCACGGCGCTGGCGGTCATCACCACTAAGTAGGTATTGCAGATGTGATCAAGCACCATCGCAATGGTGCTTTTTTATTGCCTTTAAATTACTTACAACAAACTTTTAAGCTTATATAAAGCCTCAAGCGCTTGCTTAGGCGTTAAGTCATCAGGGTCCAAAATCTCCAGTTCACTTACCACTGGATGCAAAGGCGCCTCGGGCGAGTCTTCTGCCACAAATATATCCACTTGCGGGCCTGTATCGATATTCTGCTTTTCTAATTGCGTGAGCTTACGCTTAGCTGAAGCCACAACGCTCTTTGGTATGCCAGCAAGCGCAGCCACCTGCAAGCCATAGCTTTGGTTTGCGGCGCCTTCTTGCACACGGTGTAAAAACACAATGCCATTACCATTCTCAGCAGCATCTAAATGCACGTTTGCCACTTGCTTAAACTCTTCAACCAATCTGGTCAGCTCAAAATAATGGGTTGCAAAAAGCGTGTAGCTACGATTTTTTTCAAGCAACTGTTTAGCACAAGCCCAAGCCAAACTTAAACCATCAAAGGTGGATGTGCCCCGCCCGATTTCATCTAGCAAGACCAAACTATTGGCTGTTGCGTTATTGAGAATATTAGCGGTTTCGGTCATTTCCACCATAAAGGTAGAACGCCCACCCGCCAAATCATCCGAAGCGCCTATACGAGTAAAAATACGGTCTATTTTGCCAAGTATTGCCGATTGCGCGGGCACAAAACAACCACAATGCGCAAGCAGAACTATCAGCGCAGTTTGGCGCATAAAGGTAGATTTTCCCCCCATATTTGGGCCGGTAATCAGTAGCAATTGACGATAAGGTGATAACGCCACATCGTTAGCAATAAATGGCTGAGCAATCTGTTCAACCACAGGGTGACGACCACCCACAATATTGATGGCGTTCTCACATACAAACTCTGGCGCCACATATTTGAGCGACTGCGCGCGCTCTGCAAATGTGCTTAATACATCAAGCTGCCCAACTGCAATGGCATTCGCTTGCAAGGCATTAATCTCTGGAGCTAGATGATCAAGCACGATTTCATATAGCATTTTTTCGCGCGCTAAAGCACGATCATTGGCTGAAAGCACTTTATCTTCAAACGCTTTTAATTCAGGTGTAATAAAACGCTCAGCGTTTTTGAGCGTTTGGCGACGACGATATTCGGCAGGCGCATTTTCAGCTTGTGCGCGGCTAATCTCAATGTAGAAACCATGCACGCTGTTGTATTCCACTTTCAAATTCGTAAGGCCACTTCGCTCGCGCTCTTCGGCCTCGTACTTCAGCAAAAACTCACCGCAATTCGCCTGCATGCCACGGAGCTCATCAAGCTCGGCATCATAGCCATCGGCAATCACGCCACCTTCCCTTAGTACACTGGCAGGCTCTGGCTGAATGGCCTGCATAAGCAGATTAAGTGCGCTTTGTGGCACGTTTAACTGCCCAGCAATTTGTCTGACTAAATCAGCCTCAACTTTACTCAGCAATGCTTGCAAAGCAGGTAGTTGCGACAAGCTATCACGCAATGCAGACAGGTCTCTTGGCCGCGCTGTTCTTAGTGCTACACGGGTAGTAATGCGCTCAATATCGCCAATATTGCGTAAGGCATTGCGAATCGCCCTTTCATCAGCATGCATCAACGCGGCAACCGCTTTGTGTCGAGCTGAAACAACGCTTAAATCACGTAATGGGTGATGCAACCAATAGCGCAATAAACGCGCACCCATCGCCGTTTGTGTGGTGTTAAGAAGTGAATATAGGGTTGGTGATACTTCGCCACGAATAGTTTGGTCAATTTCTAGATTGCGACGCGTAGCCCCATCCAATTGGACAAACTGACTAGATTGCTCAACGGTTAATCCATTGATATGTGGCAAGGTCGTCCGCTGGGTATGCTTCACATAATCCAGCAAAGCGCCTGCGGCGGCTATTGCCAAGTTTAAATCCGTGCAGCCATAGCCATCTAAATCATGAGTATTAAATTGTTTAGTGAGGAGTGTTTTGGCTGAATCTAAATCAAACTGCCAAGCGCTTAAACGCTTTTTAGAACAAGCCGCATTTTGAACAGCAATATGATTTACATTATCGGCAAACAATAGCTCTGCTGGGGCGATACGCTCAAGCTCTTGCGCCAACAACCCTGGCGCAATTTCGCTCAAAATTAAGTCTCCCGAAGCTAAATTAATACGCGCTAAGCCAACCAAGCCATCGCCAAGACACAGCGCGAGAAGCCAATTATCTCGCGTATCATCAAGCAAAGCACTATCGGTTAATGTGCCTGGCGTAAGAATACGAACCACTTGTCGATCAACAATGCCTTTAGCTTTTGCTGGGTCGCCTATCTGCTCACAAATCGCCACCGCTTGGCCAATTTTGGTGAGCTTGGCTAAATACTGCTCAGCCGCATGATAAGGGACCCCTGCCATTTTGATCGGCTCACCATTATGGGTGCCGCGCTTAGTGAGGGTAATGCCTAAAAGCCGTGCTGCCTTTTCGGCGTCTTCAAAAAATAACTCGTAAAAGTCACCCATGCGATAAAACACCAGCATATCGGGATGCTGGGCTTTAACGTTAAGATATTGACGCATAAACGGCGTGAGATTATCTTTTTCTAGGCTAAGCTTATCGGTCATAGAAGTAGGTGCGTCATATCAACATGCTATCAATGACTGGCTGGTATTTGTGCTTAAAGATGACATTTTATCGTAAGATGAAGTCTAGCATGCTTGATTTACGCACTTCCTAAAAGCAGGGCATTATGAAATCTCAACACTTCCTTATTTTATTGTTTGCGTTCAGCGCAACAGCGATAGCAGAGAACATCAACTACTTCTGTGATGGTGACACCACACGCACCTTAGGCGATGGCCCACATGTTGATGAGCCCGACTCTAAAACCTACGCTTTTGTTGGAAATGAAATCGAGTTTTACACCGACAAGATTAAATGCGACATTGACCCAAGATCAATTCAATGCACCAGCAAAAAATTTAACCGCAAGTTATTTATCGATAAATTAACCGGTTACACAGTCGATACTTACGAGATATTCAAAAATGGAAAGCCACACGTGAAGATTGAATTTATCGGCATGTGTGAACGGTACATACCAACATCAACAATCAAATAACTCCATTGGGCCAGCCATGTATAAGTTGTTGAAGGGATTAGTCTGTTAAAATCAAAACATAAATTAATTCATTAATGACCGGTTAAAAAATCATGTTAAGTGCACTCGTTATTATTTTTGTCATCACCTATCTTGTGATAACACTCGAGCACCCTATTAAGATTAACAAATCAGCCACGGCACTTTTAGGCGCTGGCTTGCTTTGGACCGTTTACGCACTTGCGACTAATGACCACATCTTGGTCAAGCACCAACTCAGCGAAACAATTGCATCCACAGCAGAAATTGTTTTCTTTTTAATCGGAGCAATGACTATCGTTGAGGTGATTGATGCCCACAACGGCTTTGAAGTCATTACATCGCGCATTAAAACCACAAAGCTTGTTTCCTTGCTTTGGATTATCAGCCTCCTTACATTCTTTTTAAGTGCAGTTTTAGATAACTTAACCGCCACCATTGTGATGATTTCACTCGCCAGAAAGCTATTAAAAGAGCCAAGTGACAGACTTTTGTTTGCAGCGCTTATTGTCATTGCTGCCAACGCCGGTGGGGCCTGGTCTCCAATTGGGGACGTGACGACTACTATGCTTTGGATTGGAGGACAAATCACAACACTGGCCATTATTAAAGGCCTCTTTATTCCTTCAGTAGTAAACTTACTCGCGCCATTATTAGTCATTAGCTACTCAATGCGCGGCAAAAGTATTTCAGCACCAACCAATACGTTAAAGACATCAAACACCTCAATGCTTGAACGCAACACAGTTTTTTATTCAGGTCTCGGTATTTTGATTTTAGTGCCAGTCTTTAAAACACTGACCCATCTACCGCCATTTATGGGGATTTTATTTGGCTTAGGATTTCTTTGGCTGATTGGCGACTTAATGCACTACAAAAAAGATGACTCAGAAAAAGAAGAGCTTACCCTTGTTCATGCGCTAAAGCAGATTGATATGTCATCCATCGTTTTCTTTATCGGCATTCTTTTAGCAGTGGCCACCCTAGAGCATAGCCATATCCTGCAATCATTTGCAGGCATGTTAGATAAAGCCATTGGCCGCCAAGATTTAATTGTGATGTTATTAGGCTTGCTCAGCGCAATTGTCGACAATGTGCCGCTCGTTGCTGCCTCAATGGGAATGTACGATTTAGCGCAATACCCAGCTGATAGCTTTTTATGGGAGTTTATGGCGTATTGCGCAGGAACTGGTGGCTCTATTTTAATCATTGGCTCAGCGGCTGGCGTTGCGGCAATGGGCTTAGAAAAAATTCCATTCTTCTGGTACGTTAAAAAAATAAGTTGGTTAGCATTAATCGGTTATTTTGCTGGTATTGCAGCTTATATTATTCAATATAATTTAACCCACTAATTCATTGATTAGGCTAATCCCCGCTGCTTACAATTGATTTTTGAAATTCCGGTTATTTAAATACTACGGCGAACTACGTTTTCTTGAAATGCAAATCAAACAAGAAGTCGATATTGAAGACTGGTCGTTTTTTGATAAAAAACTAGATGATATTGAGGATAGGGTTGGGGGTATGAAATTGCCGATTAGCTTCTCGCAGTATGTCTTCGAACTGCGCATCAATATTGACTTTGTGAGATCGCAACTGCGTCAAAAGCGAAGCGCATAAGCATTCAAATATTTTAAAAAGAGCCGCTATTTGAAATATCGGCTTTTAATCCATAAAGCAACTGAAACCAAACCCACCATCATCGGCACCTCCACTAACGGCCCAATTACCGCTGCAAATGCGGCACCTGAATTAATTCCAAACACTGCAATTGCAACTGCAATGGCAAGCTCAAAGTTATTGCTCGCGGCAGTAAATGACAGCGTGCAACAGCGCTTGTAATCAACGCCCATTCCGACTGTGATGACAAAGGTGATTAAAAACATCACCGCAAAGTAAATCAGCAAAGGGATCGCGATGGTGACAACATCCATAGGCAATTGAAGGATTAATTGCCCTTTGAGGCTAAACATCACCAAGATAGTGAACAACAATGCAATCAAAGTGAGCTTGCCTATCTTGGGCACGAAGTTGTGTTGATACCAATTTTTTGACACAAACTTTAGCATCACGAATCTGGTCAGAAAACCAGCAATGCAAGGAATGCCCAAATAGATGAATACAGTTTTAGCAATTTCACCCATCGTAATATTGACAACCAAACCAGTGAAACCAAAATAAGGTGGCAATACTGTCAAGAAAAAGTAGGCATAAAGACTAAAAAATAGCACTTGGAAAAGCGCATTAAATGCGACCAATCCTGCCGCAT
>Ga0194075_1014_pt1 | contig 7418 bp, 8 predicted proteins | sample LauGreSBDMM110SN_4_FD_133645 | JGI IMG/M metagenome (GOLD analysis project Ga0194075, IMG submission 133645)
ATGGTGTTACCTTGCCAGTTAACCTTACCCGCTTCCATCGGCCCGCCAGATACAAACACGACTGGAATATTCAAGCGCAAAGCGGCCATCAACATGCCTGGGGTGATTTTATCGCAGTTAGAAATACACACCAGCGCATCAGCACAATGCGCATTCACCATATATTCCACGCTATCGGCAATTAAATCGCGGCTAGGTAAGCTATAAAGCATACCGCTATGACCCATTGCAATCCCATCATCCACGGCAATGGTATTAAACTCTTTTGCAACACCACCCGCTTTTTCAATCTCGCGCGCAACCAGTTGCCCCATATCTTTTAAGTGCACATGACCTGGTACAAACTGCGTAAAAGAATTCGCGACCGCGATAATTGGCTTATCAAAATCACCATCTTTCATTCCAGTGGCGCGCCACAGTGCGCGAGCGCCCGCCATATTGCGACCATGAGTGGTAGTGCGTGAACGATATACAGGCATGACAACATCCGACAAAATTCAAAAATGTAATTTTAAACTACCCAGCCCTAAAGGGCATCAGTTATATGGCCTTAAAAAGCATAGGGATATGAAATCACAGCCACGCAACTCTGCCTTAGATGTAAAATAGCCGCAGTCTTTTATTGAGAGTTTTTTATTTTCATGTTTACACATCCGCAATTCGACCCCATCGCTATCCACATCGGCAATTTTGGCATTCATTGGTACGGCATTATGTACTTGGCTGGCTTTATGGCATTTTTAACCCTAGGAAAATGGCGTGCGACCCATCAAACTTGGCGCGGCTGGTCGATTGAAATGGTAGATGACGCTTTGTTTTATGGAGCGCTGGGCGTTATTTTCGGTGGGCGTTTTGGCTATGTAGTGTTTTACCAGGCGAGTTACTTTATCGAGCATCCACTAGAAGTACTTTATGTGTGGCAAGGTGGCATGAGCTTTCACGGTGGATTCTTAGGTGTATTGCTTGCTATGGTATTTTTTGGTCGTAAGTATCAAAAATCATGGTTGGGCATTATGGATTTTGTCGCACCCCTAGTACCGATTGGCTTAGGGGCTGGTCGCATGGGCAACTTCATCAATGGTGAGCTTTGGGGTCGTGCAACCAATGCCAACTGGGGCATGGTTTTCCCAACGGTTGACAATATTCCTCGGCACCCATCGCAGCTTTATGAGTTTGCACTTGAAGGTGTTTTGCTATTTTTGGTTTTATGGACTTATTCAAGCAAACCACGTGAGACGGGAACAGTTTCAGCATTATTTTTAATCGGTTACGGTAGCTTTAGATTTATAGCAGAATTCACACGCCAGCCTGATGCAAACCTTGGCATCTTGAGCTTTGGCATGAGCATGGGTCAATGGCTCAGCTTACCTATGATATTGGTTGGATTAGCGATGTATTTTTATCACCAGCGCAAAGGGCAACCGTTAAAGCCTTTATAGATTAAAACTGTTTTACCCGGTGATTCGCTTTATGCCTTGAGACTTCAGGGCTGCGTAACTTAGCATGTTTTGAGGTTTGCCCGTGGGTACGCTCACGCCAAAGCTTGAATGAACTCAGCTTTAATTGGCTACGCATCAGTTTAATCACGCCATCTTGATTTATGCCAAACTGCAATTCAATGGCTTCAAATGGCGTTCTATCCTCCCAAGCCATCTCAATCACACGTGAAACATCAGCAGCACTTAGCAGCATCGCTTAACACCCGTCCATTTTTTATCCTGCCACTCTTTAAAGAAAGCCTCTTTAGTCATTAGTGGCTCGGCCTCACCCACTGAACCAGATTGATGATGCTCTGCGAAATGCTGCAAATACCGCTCATAAGCATCATCGCCAGATAGCTGACGTACTCTTGCCCAGAGATTTTTAAGTGATTTAATCAAAGTTTAAATTTCCGCAATACCCAGTTCAGCTCTTGCACGAGAAATCACTGCTGGTTCATCTTTTAACACATAGCCTTTTTCAAGCATTCTGGTCATATATTGTTTGTTATATAAAAACGCTACAATTAATTGCCATAGACCAAAAGTACACAAAGTAAAAAGGAAATGAAGCGCAGCAACCCCTAGCTCGCCGCGAATTAGCGGCACCCACCAACCAAACAATAAATACGTCCAACTAAAACCAAAATAACCCATACGCGTTAAGCCGTTTTTTGGGTTTTGAATAATTACACCTGTTGCCATAAAAACAATCCTCTACTTAAAAATTTAACACTTACTCAATACATGATTTTTGATAAGCAACTTCAGATGAAGGTAGAACCGCTTTTCCGAAATAATATTGCACCACCACCCGCAACATATCGATCACCACAATCCAAAGCATGAGCACAAAGAATATCGTGAGCCATGCGTCTAAGTGCTGATTAAAAATGAGTTGCGGTGCAACTGCAGCTTTTTCAGGGGGTAGTGTGCCCGCGGCTAACTTCGCTGCCATATCGTTTGCTGCGGCAAAAAAACCGACACGTATATCAGTGCTGGTGATTTTTTCCCATGCTGCAGCGCCAGTGATTACTATCAACCATAGCAAAGGCAAGCCTGTTACCCATGCAAACCTTAACTTACCTGATTTGACTAAAACCCCTGTGCCCACACACAAGGCAATCGCAGCGAGCATTTGGTTAGCAATGCCAAAAAGTGGCCATAAAATATTCACGCCGCCGTTTGGGTCAATCACGCCGATATATAAGAAATACCCCCACCCAGCGACCACCAGCGCACTGCTTATAAGCACTGAGGGCCACCATGAGGTCTGCCCCATTTTTGGCCAAATATTACCCAGCATATCTTGCAACATAAATCGTCCAACGCGGGTGCCCGCATCTAAGGTCGTGAGAATAAAAATCGCCTCAAACATAATGGCAAAGTGATACCACATCGCCAACAAGCCTTTGCCAAAAAGACTGCCAAAAATACTCGCCATACCCACTGCCAAGCTAGGTGCGCCACCAGTGCGGGCAAATAGAGAAGCTTCGCCCATGTCGCTGGCTAGGGTGTTCATTTGCTCAACGGTCACAGGAAAGCCCCAAGATGAAATCATAGCAACCGCATCAGCCGCCTCTTTGCCCACCACCCCTGCCGGACTATTAATTGCAAAGAATATGCCAGGATCAAGCACTGTTGCGGCTATCAGCGCCATAATTGCCACGAAAGACTCAAGCAGCATGCCGCCATAACCTATCATACGAATATCACGTTCGTTCGTCAGCAACTTAGGTGTGGTGCCAGATGAAATCAGCGCATGAAAACCAGAAATCGCGCCACATGCGATAGTAATAAATACAAAGGGGAATAAAGTACCGCCAAAGATTGGCCCTGTGCCATCAGTAAATTGGGTTAATGCTGGCATTTTAATTTGCGGGTTTAGGGTGATTATTGCTACAGTGAGTAAAATAATGGTGCCTAGCTTCATAAAGGTAGAAAGGTAATCACGCGGGGCCAGCAATAACCAAACAGGCATAATCGCCGCCGCAAAGCCGTAGGCAATCACCCACCAAGCCATTGTTAAGCCTTCATGGTCGAAAAATACACGTAAGCTTGGATGATGATCTATCCAACCGCCTCCAATGACCGCTAGCAACAATAGGGCAACACCAAGCGCTGAGGCTTCCAATACTTGCCCCACTCGAATTTTGCGCATATACAGCCCAACGATCATGGCAATAGGTATTGTCGCCGCGACGGTAGAAGTCGCCCAAGGGCTATGCTTCATGGCGTTAACCACCACCAGCCCTAGCACGGCAATTAAAATAATCATAATCGCAAATGTACCCACTAGCGCCGCCGTTCCGCCTATTGGGCCGATTTCATCCCGCGCCATTTGTCCCAAACTGCGACCATTGCGGCGTACTGAGAAAAACAGCGTCACCATATCTTGCACACAGCCACCAAGCACCGCGCCAAACAAAATCCAAAGCGTGCCCGGCAAGTAACCAAATTGCACCGCAAGCGTTGGGCCAACTAGAGGGCCTGGCCCTGCAATCGCGGCAAAGTGGTGCCCAAATACTATCCACCTATTGGTCGGAATAAAGTCTCGTCCATTATCCAAACGCTCCGCAGGCGTTGCGCGGGTTTCATCCACCAATAAAACTTTAGTGGCTAGCCAAGCCGCATAAAAACGATAAGCAATGGCATACACGCAAAGTGCGGCGGTAATAAACCAAAGCGCATTGATACTCTCTCCGTGATTAAGCGCAATTCCGCCAACAGCGCCAGCGCCTACCAAAGCAATCAAGACCCACATGAAATTTTTCATCAATTTATCTTTCATTGCTCATTAATGGGATAAATCTTAACACTAACTTTTTCAATTGGCGCGTAAAACCTTGCCATTCATGGCGAGGAGAATGTCAAATTAGTTATTCTCTAGCCAGCCTATTTCTTTGGCGGTGATGCCTCCGACTCAAGAAGCAATGGTTTGAGTAGAAGCAATACTGGCATGTGCATTAATCGGATAAGCCTTCACATAAAGCATGCGCTTCCAATTTGGGGTGCCATCTTTGAGAATGGCTTGTTGCCCGACAATCGCTAATATCAATAATAAAATGCTAACTCTTACTTTGCGCCACATGGTTTTTCTTTTAAGTTCGTTTTCATATTAAAATGAAAGCATTACATAGTTTTAAAACCTTATGCAAACAATCAAACACATCGTTTTAGGTATCACAGGGGGCATTGCGGCTTACAAAGCGGCAGAATTGACTCGCCTACTAGTGAAGCAAGGCATTACGGTTCAGGTGGTGATGACTGATGCTGCGTGTCAGTTTATTACACCAATAACTATGCAAGCGCTTTCAGGCCGAACTGTGCATCACAAAATGTGGGATGCGAGCATTGCCAATGGCATGCCCCATATTGTCCTTAGCCGTGAGGCAGATGCGATTTTAGTAGCGCCAGCGAGTGCGGACTTTATAGCGAAGTTAGTGCATGGTAAAGCAGATGATTTACTTTCAACCTTGTGCCTAGCGCGAGACTGCACGTTATTGGTCGCACCCGCCATGAACAAGCAAATGTGGGAAAGTCCAGCAACACAGCGCAATGTGGCTCAGTTGTTAAGAGATGGGGTGATGATTTTAGGCCCAGATAGCGGCGTGCAAGCTTGCGGCGAGACTGGCTTAGGACGCATGCTGGAACCAGAAGCCTTATTCGCTGAGTTGCTATCAAGCTTAAATGCAGAATTGCCGGCAAGACCGCTCGCCGGCAAGCGCGTTTTGATTACCGCAGGCCCAACCGTTGAAAAGATAGATCCTGTGCGCGCAATTACTAATTTTAGCTCAGGAAGAATGGGCTATAGCATTGCGGAAGCGGCGATTGAAATGGGCGCTGAAGTGACTTTGGTTAGCGGCCCCACCCATTTAACTGCACCAAGCTTAACAGAGGTCATCGCGGTCGAAAGTGGCGCGGAAATGCTAGATGCTGTGATGGCAAATATTAGCCATCAAGATATTTTTATTAGCGTGGCTGCAGTGGCAGATTACCGGGTGGCAAACCCAAGCACTGAAAAAATTAAAAAAAGTAATGCTTCGCTCAATATTGAACTCGTCCCCAATGAGGATATTCTGGCGAAAGTGGCTGGATTACAGAACGCCCCATTTTGCGTGGGCTTTGCCGCGGAGAGTGAAAATCTATTGGCTTATGCTGAAGAAAAGCGCAAACGCAAAAATATTCCTTTGATCGTTGCAAATCTCGCATCAGAAGCGCTAGGCGCTGACGAAAGCACACTGACGCTTTTAGATGACAAAGGCACACATCCTTTAGCTAAAACTAGCAAAGCCAAATCTGCTCGGACGTTGTTAAGTCATATTGCAAAAATGCTTTAGAAATTTTTATAAAGAAAGTCACTCAAATGAGTTTACAAGTCGAACTTAAAATTTTAGACAGTCGCTTAAATGAAAATATACCCGCTTATGCCACTAGCGGCTCAGCAGGCTTAGATTTACGCGCTTGTATTAACGAAGCCATCACCATCAAACCTGGTGAAACAACGCTTATTCCAACAGGCATGGCGGTTCATCTTGCCAACCCTGCTTATGCAGCGATGATTCTGCCTCGCTCAGGCTTGGGTCATAAACATGGCATCGTGCTGGGCAACCTAGTTGGACTCATTGATTCGGACTATCAAGGGCAACTATTTGTTTCTTGCTGGAATCGGAGCCAAGAGGCTTTTGTAATGAACCCTATGGAGCGCATTGCACAATTAGTGATAGTGCCTGTTATACAGGCGAGCTTTACGGTGGTTAATGAATTTAACGAGAGCGATCGAGGTGTAGGCGGCTTCGGTAGCACAGGTAAACATTAAACAAACCTTTTGCATCGATTTTAGTGATGTAGAAAAATAATAGAATTAACTTGAAAGAGAACGCGTTTTCATGGTATAAATGCGGTCTTTCGAATTTCAGTATGCAGTATCAGGAGAGTAGTATGGCGCGCGTATGTCAAGTAACCGGCAAAAAGCCGATGGTGGGAAATAACGTTTCTCACGCAAATAATAAAACAAAGCGTCGTTTTTTACCTAACTTGCAAAATCGCAAGTTCTGGGTTGAAAGCGAAAATCGTTGGATCAGTATGCGTATTACTAACGCTGCACTTCGTACTATCGACAAAAATGGCATTGATGCTGTTTTAGCTGGTATGCGCGCTGCTGGCGAAAAGATTTAAGGACTCATCATGCGTGAAAAAATCAAACTAGAATCAAGTGCTGGTACAGGTCATTTCTATACCACGACTAAAAATAAACGTACCATGCCAGAAAAAATGGAAATCAAGAAATTTGATCCAGTTGTCCGCAAGCACGTGCTTTACAAAGAAGCAAAATTAAAATAATTCGAACTAGTTCGAGTTGCCCTATAAAGAACCCGCCAATTAGCGGGTTTTTTATTGTCTTCGTTTTTATCTATTTAATCAGCGCCGGACTAAATCACATCATCCCAATTTCTGACCGAGAGCTTAGCCTCTTCAAAAGTTGGTTCTAAGGATGTATCGACCTCAATCAAAGGGGTTGAGAGCATGCGTACTTCTCTTTGTGGGTAGGGAACAACAATTCCATGCTTCTTAAACTGGCGCCAAATCTCTAAATAGATTTCTGACTGCAATACAGCAGAGCCTTCTTCTGGATCTGGAATCCAAAAAATAAGATTCAGATCAATTCCATTTTCTCCGAAGCCTTTAATTTGTGTGTCCGGCAAAGGTGTCTCTAAAACCCTGGCATACGTATCAGCAGCTCCTTTCATTAACGACATTGCCAGCTCTAAGTCACCATCATAGCTTACTTGAATTGGCATTGTAATTTGGGCTTTACGATCAGTGTTTGTATGATTAATGACTGCGGTCGTCATCAATGTTTCATGAGGAATAACGACCTCTGTGCCATCCAATTTTCTGAGCACCATATAACGAAAGCGAAGCTCACTGACGACGCCA
>Ga0194075_1070_pt1 | contig 6981 bp, 4 predicted proteins | sample LauGreSBDMM110SN_4_FD_133645 | JGI IMG/M metagenome (GOLD analysis project Ga0194075, IMG submission 133645)
GCAAAATCCATAGGCTGACCCGTATTTTCGAGCCTATCCACACCTAATCTAAAACTAAAATCATTGATTTTATTACCGACCGAAGCGCTCTCATGATTGCCGCGATTCGTCATATCAGTGCCATACAGCTTAAAGTTCTGCATAAAGCCTTGCACGTTGGCATGCGCCTCAAACTTTTCAGGCATACGTGTATGAATGCTAATCACGCCGCCAAATGAATTACCTGCATAAAGTGAAGAAAATGGACCATACATCATGCTGATGCTTTCAATTTCCTCAGGACTGACCATACCCCAGCGTGGAGGATAGTCCCAGCGATTACCCAGAAGGTTTGAAAGCAAAATGCCATCGGCAAAAAGCATACTTTGCGCGCTTGAAATAGCCCCAATCGTTCGCGTTGCAATAATGCCGTTGCGGTCACCAATAAAACGCTCTCGCACTTGAATGCTAGGCAAATACTTCATCGCTTGCGCTGGCGTAGCGGCATTCACGCTCTCTTGTATTTGCTGTCTATCGTAGGTTTCAACGGTAGCAGGGTATTTCATGATTCGGCTATCAATAGCAGGTGCATGCACTTCCACATTTTGAATTATAAGCTCCTTATCAACCGCTAGGGCTTGCTTGCTAAAGGCGGTGAGGATAATAAGAGCGGGAATGGTAAGGCGGCGACCCCATTGGGCAGTTTTAGCGACAATAAGCGCTTTCATTTGTAAGTGAATCATTGGGTACCTCAATCAAAAATCTAAAATACGATGCGTTAATCAAATACTTAAAGCCATAGGCGCGGTTAAGCGCTTACGCATCAATAAAAAAACTAATTAGATTGAGATTGCAGGTGGTGCTTGGGGGGGGTGTGAAGACTGAAAGTACGCTTGTTGAACTGGAGTCTCATATTCAGTAAAAAACTGTGAATATGAAGGGATAGCAACAGAACCTATTTGGACTGAGCCTGACGGCAGGTAAACCTTGTCTGAGGCAAGAGAACAATAAGAGCAGTGTTGCAAATGAATTGCAGAGTGCTGATCCACAGGAGATGCAGGGCTTGAAGGAATCTCTTTTACGCCTTTCGCAGTGCAGATCTTTTCGGACCCCTGAAGATCATTTAATGCCTTCGCATGCGAAATCGCAGGCGCAAAAGATGCCATCAGGATGGCACAAATGGCAATCCAACTAGCAAATCTATGTACGCCTCGTTTAAACATTTTTTGATTATATATTAAGCTTGTGGCTTTTTGAAACTATCAAACAAGAGCAAGACAACGCCACCAGTGATCGCAGAATCAGCGACATTAAACGCGGGCCAGTAATAGTCGTAGCCGTTGTAATGAAAGAGCAAGAAGTCGACCACATAACCCAAAGTGAGCCTATCGAAGAGATTGCCTAATGCGCCCCCCAAGACCAAAGCTAGCGCAAAACAAAAAAGCTTTTGCTCGGCATTTTTATGAAGCAGATAAACAATCACGGCTGAAGCCGCCATCGCAATGCCCGTAAAAAAGAAATGCTGCCAACCACCTTGGCTGGCTAAAAAACTAAACGCCGCCCCTTCATTATGAAAACGCACCAAGTCAAAAAACGAGGTGATTTGCAGATGCTCGCCATACTGAAACGCCTGCTGAATAAGATGCTTGGTATAAACATCTATCACAATCACAACAGCACTAAGGCTTAGCCATTTACGCATAGATACGCTTCTCACCTTCGCCGAATAAATTGCTAACACAGCGACCACAAATTGTTGGATGTTCAGCGCTTGCGCCAACCTCTTCTCGGTAATGCCAGCAACGGTCGCATTTAGCGTGTTTGCTTGCCGCGACTTTAAATGTCAAACCTGAACCACACTGTTTTTCCACTTTAGCTTGTGAAGTAATAAACACAAAGCGAAGCGCATCATCCATCCTCGCAAGTGAGTCATAAGCTGGGCTATCCAAAGTAATGGTAATTTCCGCCTGCAATGATGAACCTACCTCGCCAAGACCACGCTTTTCTTCAATGGCCTTATTCGCTAAAGCACGCACTTCAATCATGTTTTTCCAGTCGGTGATTTGGGCATCGCTCAAACCATGCGCTGGCAAGTCGTACCAAAGCTCTTCAAACACGGTTGCCTCTCTATCCAAGCCCAATGTTTGCCAAATCTCATTAGCCGTAAAGCTCAAGATAGGTGCCATCAAGCGCATCATGGCTTGGGTAATGTGGTGCAAAGCGCTTTGCGCGGCACGACGTGCTTGAGAATTTTCACCTATGGTGTAGAGGCGGTCTTTTAGAATATCCAAATAGAAACTGCCTAAATCTTCAGAGCAGAAGCCCACAAATTTTTGCACCGCCAAATGGAATTCATAACGGTCAAAATCCGCCAACACTTCTTTTTGTAATTTCTCTGTGAGCACTAAGGCATAACGGTCAATTTCAAGCCATTGGTCAACTGGCAACAAATCTTTGCTTGCATCAAAGTCGGCTAAATTCGCCATTAAGAAACGTAAAGTATTACGAATACGGCGATAGCTTTCAGCCACGCGCTTGAGAATTTCATCAGAAATCGTGAGTTCGCCTGAGTAATCTGTCGATGCTACCCATAAACGCAAGATATCCGCGCCGTAAGTGTCCATCACTTTTTGAGGTGCAACTACGTTGCCTTTAGATTTGCTCATTTTATGGCCCGCACCATCCACCACAAAGCCGTGCGTGAGAAGGGCTTTGTAAGGCGCTCTGCCATCAATCGCACAACCTGTCAATAGAGAGCTTTGGAACCATCCACGATGTTGGTCTGAGCCTTCTAGATACAAATCAGCAGGATGTTGTAATTCTGGGCGACGTTTAAGCACCGCCGCATGGGTTGAGCCTGAATCAAACCAGACGTCTAAGGTATCAGTGACTTTTTTGTATTGGCCTGCGTTTTCTGGCGCGTGTTTAGCCAAGAAGGCCGCCGCATCTAAACTAAACCAAGCTTCAACACCTGTTTGCTCGGTGAGTAAAGCGGCCTGCTCTAAAAGCTCAGCAGTTTTTGGATGTGGCTCGCCTGTTTCTTTATGCACAAATAATGGCATTGGCACGCCCCAATTGCGTTGGCGTGAAACGCACCAATCTGGACGGTTTTTAATCATCGCCTCTAAACGCGCACGACCCCAGCTTGGGAAAAACTCGGTTTCATCAACGGCCTTATTTGCATATTCACGCAAGCTTTTAGCCGACGCGTCAGTTTCATTCATGCCAATAAACCATTGGTGTGTCGCCAACTGCATGAGTGGCGTTTTGTGGCGCCAGCAATGTGGGAAGCTATGGTTCAAACGTGCGCTAACAATTAAAGCGCCGCTTTCTTGCATTAAGTTCAGAATGACTTTATTCGCATCTTGGCGGCTTAAGCCACGAATCGCCTCAAGCTCAACCAAATTGCTGGTGAAGAATTTACCATCCGCACCAATTAGCACACGTGGTTTTTCTTGCGGGAAATTCGCACGCATCACCAACCAATCATCATTGCCATGTGCTGCGGCGGTATGCACCAAGCCAGTGCCTGCATCAGTTGTGACGTGTTCGCCGCAAATGACCGGTACTTGGCGATTATCAAACGGGTGGTTTAATTGAAGACCATTTAAGGCAGATCCTTTGCATGTCGCAAGTGTTTTAGCACCCTCTTCAACGTAACGGCTTAATGTCGCTTGCGCCAAATCATGCGCAAGGATTAACAAACCTTTGTTGGTTTGAATCAATTCATACTCACACTCTGGATGAACACTCACCGCTTGATTAGCTGGTAATGTCCATGGCGTCGTTGTCCAGATCACGGCAAACACATTACCGGCAACATCAGTGCCAAAAGCTTTCGCTAAAGCAGTGTTATCTGTCACCTTAAAGCCCACATCAATTGCTGGTGAGTTCACATCTTCATATTCAACTTCCGCCTCTGCCAATGCAGAGGCGCAATCTACACACCAATGAACAGGCTTGCTACCTTGGTATAAATAGCCGTTTTTATAGGTATCACCCAAAGCGCGCATGATGTCTGCTTCAGTTTTAAAGTCCATGGTGAGGTAAGGATTATCCCAATCACCGAACACACCTAAACGCACAAAGTCTTTCTTTTGGCGCTCTACTTGTTCTTTTGCATATTCACGGCAAAGCTCGCGGAATTTAGCTGGCGCGATTTCTTTGCCATGATTTTTTTCAACCACCAGCTCAATCGGCAAGCCGTGACAATCCCAGCCTGGTACATAAGGGGCATCAAAGCCACTCATGGTTTTAGATTTAACGATAATATCTTTTAGAATTTTATTCACCGCATGACCGATATGAATATCTCCGTTTGCGTATGGCGGGCCGTCATGCAGAATAAATTTAGGCTTACCAGCGCGGGCTTTGCGAATGCGCTCATAAAGCTTTTTATCTTGCCATTCTTTAAGCCAAGCTGGTTCACGCTTAGCCAAGTCGCCCCGCATAGGGAAGTCTGTTTCAGGCAGATTAAGCTTATATTTCGAGTCTTGTTTTAAATCTTCAGTCATTCCAAACTTTCGGTCTTTTGCTTTTAATTATCTAAATTTTTATTTGAAAAAATGTCGCGCCACTTGCGCGTCTTTTGCGATTTGGGCTTTGAGTGCATCCAAACCTTCAAATTTCATTTCATCTCGAATTTTATGGTAAAACTCAACATGCACATGCTTATCGTACAAATCCCCATCAAAATCAAATAAGTGAACTTCTAACAATAACTTAGGCACACCAGCAATGGTTGGCCTAACGCCTAAATTAGCCACGCCATTTAATCTGTCTAATTTTACTGCATACACGCCCGTTAAGGCAGGTCGTTCGTGGCGCATATGCACATTTGCAGTCGGGAATCCTAGTTTTCGACCCAATTGCGCACCATGAATCACTTTTCCGCTAATACTATAAGGGCGATCAAGTAGATTTTTAGCGACATCAAGCCGTCCGGTCGCAAGTGCATTTCTCACGCGAGTACTCGAAACACGCTCGCTATCACCAAGGGCTTGCAAATCTGCATCACTTAAATTTACTTGCGGCAAGCTAATGAGCTCAAGCCCCGCATTGGCAATATCCATCACACCGCCACGGCGACCCGCGCCGAATCTAAAGTCTTCACCCACTAAAATAATTTTGGCGTTCAGCGATTTAATCAAAACATCTTGAATAAACGCATCACTACTTAAGCTGGCAAAGCGCTGATTAAATCGGCATAAATACACAACATCAACGCCAGTATCTGCAAATCGCTCTAACTTTTCCCTTAGCGAGGCAAGCCTCGCTGGCGCTTTTTCTGGGCTGAAAAACTCGCGCGGGTGCGGTTCAAACGTCATCACAGCCGTTTGTAATAATTGTGTACTTGCAACAGATTTAAGCTCTTTAAGCAAAGCTTGATGCCCTAAATGCACGCCATCAAAATTACCAATCGCTAATGCGCATGGCTGACTATTCTCACTTGGGAAATGTCTAAGGATTTGCATAAGGACTAAATCACTGCCCGCTTCATAAAGTCTTTAACGCGTATGCCTAACGCCCAAAGCACTGAGAAATAGGTGACTGAGCCAAGCACAAGCAAGACCAATAAATGCAGTAGCTTCGGTAATAGTTTATACGTCATCCAAGTGGCGTCAGGCCCCGCGGCAAAATGTAAAACAAGCGCCATCGCGCCAACCGCTAAGGCAAGTTTTGCCATAAAGGCGTACCAACCAGCTTGTGGCTTAAACACGCCCGCTTTACGCAAATAAAAATAGAGCAACCCTGCGTTCATACAAGCGCCAAGGCCAATCGCCAAAGCCAAGCCGGCGTGCTTAAAGGGGCCAATAAAGGCTAGGTTCATGAGCTGAGTTGAGACCAAGGTAAACAGGGCGATTTTGACTGGCGTTTTAATGTTCTGGCGTGAGTAAAACGCTGGCGCAAGCACCTTCACCAAAATCAGCCCAAGCAAGCCAAGGCTATAAGCCATCAAGGCTTGGCGCGTCATTTCTACATCCAGCACACTAAATGCACCATAGTGGAATAAACCAGTTACAAGGGGCACTGAGAGTACTGCCAAAGCGACCGCCGCTGGTAATGCGAGGATGAAGGTCAGGCGCAGACCCCAATCTAAGAGCTGAGAATATTCACCATCCGCTTTATCCGCATAACTTTTAGCTAGGCTAGGCAACAAAATAGTACCAAGCGCCACGCCTAAAACACCCGTAGGAAATTCCATTAAACGGTCAGCATAGTAAAGCCAAGAAACACTGCCTGTTGCCAAGAATGAAGCAAAAATCGTGTTAATTAGAAGTGAAATTTGCGCGATAGAAACCCCAAAAATCGCCGGGCCCATCAGCTTAAGGATGCGCCAAACCCCTTCATCTTTGAGGTTAATCTCAAACCTTGGCAATAAGCCTAGCTTGCGTAAATAAGGGAGTTGATACACCAACTGCGCAACACCTCCAGCAAAAACGGCCCAGCCAAGCACCTTGACTGAATGCTCAAAATAGGGGGCAACAAACAAGACTGCAGCAATAAATGAAAGATTGAGCCAAACAGGCGTCATGGCTGGCACACTAAAGTTGCCGTAAGTATTAAGCACACCACCAGCAAGCGACACCAATGAAATAAAGAAAATGTAAGGGAAGGTAATACGAAGCAAATCAACCGTTAAATCAAATTTAGCCTTATCTGCCGCAAAACCTGGGGCGCTGACTTGCACCACCCAAGGCGCGGCGAGCATGCCTAAAATAGTAATGACCACTAAAAACAGGCCAAGCAAAGTCGCCACATGGTTAATTAGCGCTTTGGTTTCATCAACACTGCGCTGTTTTTTGTATTCAGCCAAAATCGGCACAAATGCTTGAGAGAATGCGCCTTCAGCTGAAATACGGCGCAATAGGTTAGGGATTTTAAACGCAACAAAAAAAGCGTCGGTCTCAACACCCGCCCCAAACACACGCGCAATCAAGGTATCGCGGACGAAACCTAAGATGCGTGAGAGGAATGTCATGCTCCCAACGGTGGCAAGTG
>Ga0194075_1103_pt1 | contig 4680 bp, 5 predicted proteins | sample LauGreSBDMM110SN_4_FD_133645 | JGI IMG/M metagenome (GOLD analysis project Ga0194075, IMG submission 133645)
CTTAAAATCTCTCGCCTTCTGGGCGTGCCGGTTCGATTCCGGCCCCGGGCACCATTACGTATCAATAAGTTACATAATTTTATTAAATTAAAATATTAACTTATTTTTCTTTGCACAGTCGTTGCACAAAAACTTTAGCGAATATTGTCTTGACGGTAATACCCTTTTTGGATGTTTGCACCTTAATATAAGCCATGTATGATGTGTATGTTACATTACACATAAGAAAGTTGTTGCGTGCCTTGCGCAACCACTTGCTTAACTTTGATGACTCAAATGTATACCCAATTCCGTTCCGCGTTACTCAGTTATATTTCTAAGATTTCCTCTCAGCAAGCATTCAAGCCATGGCACCTATTGTTATTGAGCTTTATCGGGGCTTACGGCATCAATTTACTCATTCCACGCGATTTGTGGGTGCAAGATGAAATGCGCTATGGCGAGGTTGTTCGTGAAATGCTTCACTCGGGAAATTGGTTGGTGATGCATCTTAACGGCTACACTTATCCAGATAAGCCGGCCTTATACTTTTGGTTGGTTGCCTTAATTGGTAAGTTCGTGGGACAAGGAGAATTTGCTTTTAGATTACTTACGTTCATCAGCACTTTGATTGCAGGTTTGGGTTTGTATCAATTGGGTAATCGCTTATTGGGTAAGAATGGTGGTTTTTTAGCTTGCTTATTATTTGGGTCAAGCTTGCTCACTTTAATTGTGGGCCAAATTGCTCGCATGGATATGTTACTAACCGCAAGTACAGTTTGGGCTTGGTTTTATCTACTTGAATTTGACCGTTCAGAAAACCGTCAGCATCTTGTTTATTATTGGGCAATTTGCACACTTTCTGTCGCGATCAAAGGCCCCATTGCCCTGTTATTTACTTTGTTACCCGGCATTCTTTGGCAGATACAAACACATTCAGCTAAGGGAATTTTACGCCTACGTCCTTGGTATGGAGTATTGGCTATGGTGGCCATGGTTTTAGCTTGGATAATTGTTGTCTTCCAATCAGGGAGTGGCGATTATTTGGCGCAAATTTGGCACCAACAATTGGTTGGTCGCACCATCAATTCTTGGAGTCATAAGCAGCCGATTTATTTTTATGGGGTGTTATTACCTCTACTTGTTATGCCTTGGGCAGTGCCTATTTTTAGTGGATTTAAACAACTGTGGTCTGAACCAGAACCATTTTTTCGCTCGATTTGGCTATTTGCCTTAGTGCCGCTCATTGCTATTTCTTTGGTTTCAGGCAAGCTGTTTATTTACTTACAGCCATTAATGCCCGCCTTGTGTCTTGGCGGGGCTTATGCATTAAGCAAATATTTCCCGCAACAAAAAATCAGCGCCTGGTTAGCGTGGCCGCCAGTGATTTATAGTGTTGGATTGGCCGCGTTGTTATACATGGCCTCTACACGTTACTTGGGCGCGAATGCTCATAAAGGGATTGGCCTGAGTATTGGTGTTGGAGCGATAGCATGCGTTCAAATTTATGCTACTCGTTTGCGTTTCTATCGATGGCTGTTTGCTACTATCGGCTGCACGATTGTATTTTCATGTTTGGTATTCGGTGGGATGGTCGCTTTGCTTAACCCGCTTTTTTCAGCACGCCAACTCGCTAATACCGTCAATTCACTCGCTACCCCTGCGCAAGATGTTGCGGTGATAAATGTGACAAGAGGTATTTTGAATTATTACGCCAAGCGCACTTTTGTGGAGCTGGACGTTACCAAAACACATGCTTGGGCAAGCCAACATCATGATGCAATTATGATTATAAAAACTGATGATATACCTGTGGCGTTTGGCAATACAAATATTTCACAACGATGCGACGTGATGTTGCCATTTACTGTAGAGCTTAAGGAATACTATGTTTTGGCAAAATGTAAACTTTGAAGACCGTTTAAAAAACACGCGCCTACTATGGTTGTGTTACCTCGCGGCTATGTTGGTTTGGACCGTTTTTTTTGGCGATATAGCGCACGTTAAAATGCTTGTTAATCAGTCTTGGATGTCTTCGCATCGCGAAGTCTTTAAATGGATAAGCGACAATATGATGTATGGATTTTACGCTTTTTTTATTGGGATGTTGATTTGGGGTTACAAAAGTCAAGATAAACAATTGCGCATCATCGGATGGGGCTATTTACTTGCGCAAGCGATAGGTTCTATTTTTATTGTACGCGTACTTAAAGTAATGCTTGGGCATGCCCGCCCAGATCATCTCGTCCAGGCCACCAATGGCGTATTAGATGCTTGGGCAGGACCCTCACTATCCTCGGCTTACAATAGTTTCCCATCTGGACATACATGCGATTATCTAACTAGTTGCTTATTTTTGGCGATCTGCTTACCTAAGGTTTGGATGCGTGTATTGGTGATACTTCTTGCCGTTTTTAATGGTGCTTTGCGGGTGATGCTAGCCAAGCATTTTCCTTTGGATGTAATGGGGGGTGTTTTGATTGCTGGTCTGACAGCATTGGGAGTTTGGAGATATTGGGTATTACCTAGACTAAATGAGAATCAACTTCTAAAAAACTAATCCGCTATTGAATGATAGCAATGCTAATTTTTTATTTAAGTAACTTTAATACCTTGTCTGTCACATCAACTTTCGGGCCAATATAACCACCTGTGTTGTATAGAATCAAATCGTAGCCTTCACTTTGCCCTAAGGTCGTTACCGCAGCATTAACATTATTTTGGAAGTTGTTAAGTTCTTCTTGTTTACGTAGAAGAAAATCTTCGTGCTGACGAATTTTTTTACGGTCAAAATCAATTTTAAGATAATCTATTTCTTGACGCTTTGCCGCGAAGTCTTTTTGAGACATTGTTGTCGTTTCTTTATCAAGAGCAGTTTCTTTTTCTTGAATTTGTTTGCGGAATTTTTCAAGCTCAGCATTGCGTGGCTTGAACTCTGTCATGAGTTTTTTGCCGACATCAATCGATTGTTGGGATTGCATAATCTCCTTCATTTGAACATAGCCGACCTTGCTCCCAGCATGGCTGGTAATGGAAAAGGTCATTAAGGAGAGCGCAAATAAAATGTGACCAAAAACTTTCAAGCAAAACCTCTTCATTTATTCGATGATTAAAGGCTATTATAAGCACATTTAATGCTTGTCTGATAGCGCTATGCATGACAAAAGTTTAGAAAACCTCAAACACAATGCCAACTGCCATTAATACTTATATCGCTAAAGTTTCATCAACGATTCTTCTGAGCATGTTGTTAACGGCATGCGCATCACAAGTTGCCCCTGTTAGTGGCAAACGATTGCCAGATCAGCGTGACGGTAGCTCGCTAGGTCATTTGATGAAGAATGATGTAGACCGTCTTGCTGACGTTGAAATGCGAGAAAACACGCAAAGCTTGCGTGTGTTAATGACTAAATTGTATAAACGCAATCCTGCCGAATTGAAAAAGAGTACGTCTGGCACTTTAGACGAGATGGTCGGGTGGGTGTTTGAGGGTAATCATCAATGGAATTTTGAAATGCTAAACGGCATTAAGGATATTGATGCTATTTACCTGGCATTTAAGCCTGAATACAAAGGCGACCGAGTTTTGCCATTGATTGTTGGTTTGCAAACCATGATGATTAAAGCCCGAGGTAGCAAAACAGAGTTTTATCTAACTGATAGCGTAGATCCGCAAAGTGTCTACAATAGCGCACGTAATATTGAAATAGCCGCTTGGAAACTTTCTAACACGTGCGATGAGTCGGGTAAGCTTTATTTACAGACCAATGAAATGAACGGTAAAGAGCAAAATTTAAGCTTTGAACGCGAAATAGGGCGCATGGTCGGTCGAACTGATTTGTATGCATTAACCCTATCAGAAAAAGCACAGCGTGGTTTAACAAGGTTTACCCAAGGCTTAGCATCTGCATTATTCTTGCCTATATAGATCCTCTAGTTTGTGAGAAAAAAACGCACTTTTCTTGAGTCGCTATTCTTTATTTGCCCCCGTAGCTCAGTGGATAGAGCATCCCCCTCCTAAGGGGAGGGTCACAGGTTCAATTCCTGTCGGGGGCACCATACAAATCAATAGTTTATGTCAATTAAAGATTTTTATTTGACTGGATTAAATCTTTGTGTAGGGGCTGTGTAGGATTTTAAAGTCAAATGACATCATAAGTCTTTTCGTTTCACAAATCTCTTCATACGCTTTAATTAAGTAGCACCAATTAAGAACAGTTCTTCGCGTACCTTCTATTTATTCAATACGTCAAGGAATGCATCGCGTATGACAGAGTTCTTAATCGTAGCAATAAACTCTTCCTCATCATCTTCGTGGCATAGAAGCATTTGTTCAACCAAATAGCTGTAAGGTTGCTTTGCCTGTTCAATAAGCAACTTAGTTATATCATCAGGAATTTCTTCTGACAGGTCGATTGGCGTGTCATCAAGAAAATCAAAGTCATCATGAATGGTAGCCATCAATGGACTATGTCTAAATAATACTGCTGTCATAAAATCACTGTAATTTTATCACTTAAATTAACTTCAAATAAGCAACTATTATGTTAGCTAAAACACTTTTAAAAAATATTCTTGCTGTAGTTTATTTATTAGTAACGGGATATTCCTCTAATTTGTTTGCTGGTCAAATATATAATTCGTCTGATTTGACAAATCCTACTACTCAAACCTATTTAAATCCTACTTATATCCATTACA
>Ga0194075_1101_pt1 | contig 4376 bp, 5 predicted proteins | sample LauGreSBDMM110SN_4_FD_133645 | JGI IMG/M metagenome (GOLD analysis project Ga0194075, IMG submission 133645)
GCCCATACGAGAAGCCACGGTAATTTCTTTAATGAGGCGCGTAAAAATCTTGCCACGCTTAGCATCTTGACGACCTTTACGATGCTGAATATTGGCCCACTTGGAATGCCCTGCCATGACCTAACCCTCTATTACTGAAAAATAATGCAATTTTAGCATAAAGCGCTAAGGCTTTTAATCCCACGCCAACTAATCCTGACCCATTGCCGGCTCTATTTCCTCATGCGCTTTCATCGCATGGACAGAAATCACAATTAAGGCCACACCTATCAAGGCCATGCCAACAATCTCAGACGTTGATGGCTGCTCGCCCAATTGAATCCAAGCGGCCAGCACGCCGATGAGTGGTGCCATCATGGATGTCATGCTCGCCACGCCAGCAGCAAGCCTTTGTAAAGCATATAGCCAAAGCAGCCAAGCTAATGCGTTACACAAAATGGCATTAAACCCAATCGCCGCAAATAACCTTGGCGTCCACTCAATGGGTGGCGCTTCAACCCAAAAAGCCAAAGCCACCAAAGGCAATGATCCAAAAAACATTTGCCACGCCGTGAGTGAAATCAAATCCAAGTTGGGCTCACGATGATGTAATTTTTTAGCCAAAATAACCGCCAGCGCCCAAAAAACACCAGCGATTACAGCTAGACTCATACTAAACAGATCGCCGCCCAAATGCAGTGGATCAAAAATCAGCACCAATCCAAGCAATGATGAAAGCACGGCAACCCACTGCATGCCGCGAATTTTTTCACCCAGCAAGGGCCAGGCAAGCACCATCACCCAAAATGGCATGGTGTACGTTAACACCGCGGTTTTACCTGCGCCGCCATGCACCAGCGCCCAAATAATCAAGCCCGTAAACCCACAAGTTTGCAAAATACCTAACAACATGAGTGTCGGCACTTCTTTTGGACGCAGAGGTTTTTTGAGCACCAGCAAAACGCCCATCAAACACAAGGAACCCAAAAAGGTACGCATCGCGCCAAATTGAAATGGGCCTGAATCAAGAAGCGCGTATTTCATCACCACCCAGTTGTAACCCCACAAAAGCGACAGCAACATCAACGCGCCGAAGGCTTTAAGTTTTGTTGAATTTGCCATCACCATTTTTTGCTTTTTTTCATGTAAATCTTACCAACAAATATTTTGATTAATTCCAAATGTGGGTCAACGCTTTCAAGCTACCATCTGCTTGACGACGATAAAGTAAATGCACATTGCCGCTAAACTCTTGGCGCTCGCCTTGATCATTGACCACCGCCGCACTCCACAAGCCCCGTTGAAAAGCCATATCGCCTGACTCTCCTGCTTCAACCATCTCTAATTTGTGATCGATAATGCCTTGCGCAATGGTGCTTGTCCAAAACTCTAACACCGCTGCCTTGCCAGACACCTGTGCAGCGCCTGCTGGAATGACCGCAGCCGCATCATCGTACATCGCTGAAATTTGGTCTGCTTTTTTAGCATTAAATGCGGCATCCCATCGTGTGTTTAAAGCTTGTAAATCTTGTTGAATCGTCATACTTTTCTCCTAATAAAAAAACAAAAATTAACTTCAAAATACTTTATTAAATGCGACCAAACCCGCATTAATATTCATCAATGTTGATTCAAGTTGTTTGCGAGCGCTTTCATCCACCCCCGCCATACAGACTCTTAATCGCGCATAATAATCAGGCATCACATCATCTAATTTTTGCTGACCCGCATCGGTCAACCTGATGGATAAACGTCGCCGATCTGCATCATCAAACACTCTTGCCACCAAGTCCTCTCGCTCAAGTCCATCCAACAAGCCCGTCATGGTCGCACGGCTCACGCCCGCTTTTTTAGCCAAGAGTGAGGGCGTAGAGGTTTTATTAATTTCACGCATTAATAAAATTAGCACCCACCAGCGCCCCTGCAATAAGCCGTGCCGACTGAGGCATGCATCCAACGCAATGGATAAATCCGTGGCCACTCGCAATAAATGCAAAAAAGAAGAAATTGCACTCACATCCGCCACAGGATAGCGTTCTGCGAATTTTTCTAAAACTTCGATGGATGGTAAATCACGCAACTGCAACATAATTAGGTGCTTAATAGTTAGCTACCTAACTATATCATGATTCCTAGGTCCCACAACATAAAAGGCGCCTAATGAATTTCATTAGGCGCCTTTTATCAGTTTGCGCGTAAAACCTCGCTATTCATGGCGGGAGGATTTCAATCCCCAATAATTTTGACTAGCACCCGTTTTTTTCGGCGGCCATCAAACTCGCCATAAAAAATCTGTTCCCAAGGGCCAAAATCCAAACGGCCCTCGGTAATCGCGACCACTACTTCGCGGCCCATAATTTGGCGCTTCATGTGGGCGTCAGCATTATCTTCGCCAGTATCGTTATGGCGATAATTACAAATAGGCTCATGTGGCGCAAGGCGTTCAAGCCATTCTTTATAGTCGTGATGCAACCCTGATTCATCGTCATTAATGAATACGCTCGCCGTAATATGCATCGCATTAACTAGAACCAAACCTTCACGCACGCCACTTTCAAGCAAGCACTCATTAATTTGATTGGTAATGTTAATCAATGCCACACGTGTCGGCGGATTAAACCAAAGTTCTTTACGATAACTTTTCATGATTTTTTTATCCTTTATATCGTCAGCGCGGCTCAAGATTATTTTTTAAACTGCGCAGACTCTTTGGTAATCAACCAACGACCATTCTCATTTTCAAAATTGAGTACTTTGGCAACGGAATCGCTAAATTTTCCGCTAGTGTAATTTTGGATAAATGTCACTTCTGCCTTTTTAGCATCCGCCACCACATTCACTTTATCCAACACCAAAGTGATTTCAGCTGGATTAGCGCCCACACGCTGCTTACGTTGCGCTACCCATGCTTTATGGCTCATGCCTTCTGGCTTAAATTTAGTTGAGTAAGCGCTTAAATAAACATCCGCATTTTTGGTGCGCCAAGCATTTGCCCAAGCATCTATGGATTGCGCTACACCCGCTTCAAAAGTGGTCACCTTTTCTTCAGCAGGCACGACAGCCCGTTCCGCTTGGTTTGCCTGCTGAGCAACTTGCTTAATCATGGCTTGCGAATCCACCACGGCGGGCTCTTCAACGGGCGCTGACAATTTATTTGGCGCTGGTGCAGATGGCTCTTCCGCAACAACTGGTGCAACATTTTGTTTGGCTGGCATATCCACAACAACCGCAGACCCTGCAGCCTTTGTGCTTACGACCGCCACCGCTTTAGGACTTGATTCAACTAGCTTAGGCTGTTCATCATCCTCCCAAAACTTCAACTTACTCAACCAACCCTTTTCTGAAGTTGTTACAGCTGCAGGCTGCACGGCAAGCTCAGGTTTTGCGACAACTGCCACTTTAGCAACAGTGTTAGCTTTACACCCTAAATAATTCGTAGTTTCATTGACAGCCAAAGTCACATCTTCATTAGATAAATCTAACTTGCTAATGCCGTTTGAGTAAACTTTACTAGTGCCACTCTGAGCAAGCAGAACTTCTCGATCCGGCAAAATTAACCAAGCAGAGGCCCCTTTATCCAACATTCGCACAAAGAATTTTTTATTGCCCTCACACAGATAAGGGGTTGAATTAGCGGGCAGATAGACGCGCGGCGCATCACTTCGGCCAAAAGGCCAGATATCTATATTCGTTAAATCTTTTACGCTGCTACAAGCCGTCAGCATGCCAATCAACAATAAAAGCGCAACACGCGCGATGTTGTTTAATACTAATTTCATATTAACCCCTCAGACTTTGTTCAAAGTAGCTGTCATTCACCTGCTCGATTATAACGAAAAAAGCACTAATCTATGTCAAAATCAATGAATTAGTAGTCGATAGATAGTCGACAACTGATTCGACTACTTTTTTATTTTTATCTTTTTTTATTGTTTTTTTAAGCAAAAGTAAAGTGGCTTTTTATCGTTAGGAGACTACTTTGAACCATAAAATAATGGCGCAGTAGATGATTAGCCTAATTGCTATAACCGAGCCAAAAAAACCTGCCCCAATGGCTATGCACAAAAAGAGCGCAACCAAATCCCTATAGGCGGTAAACGTGAGTTGGTGTTTAAGTGTAAGCAATAATTTACTGCTCTCCTAAATAACCTATTAAGCCCAAAAAAATTCTTAAAAATCCATAAGCCAGCCACGAGGCAAAACGTCCTGCAAAATGGCGATGGCGCCAATCTTCGTGGCTGAGTTTTCTTGCGCCATCTTGAATAGTTTTGAGAATGTCAGCGCGTAGTTCCTTTGAAAATGTTTTGTCTGAAATCACTACATTGGCTTCACGTGCTAAGAGCAAACTAAATGGGTCGATGTTAGAAGATCCAACTGTGGCCCATTCACCATCAATT